>Ga0209700_102868_pt1 | contig 34182 bp, 19 predicted proteins | sample SiratroredBW_FD_187528 | JGI IMG/M metagenome (GOLD analysis project Ga0209700, IMG submission 187528) | Root nodule microbial communities of legume samples collected from California, USA - Siratro red BW (SPAdes) (version 2) | ecosystem: Host-associated > Plants > Roots > Nodule | place: USA...
TTTTTTTTTTGAAGTTTTTAATAACCTGATTCAAATTTTCTAGTTGCCATATTTGTATCTTTTTATATAAATTAAAAATTATAATATATATCACACTGAATATAAATAAATCTAAGTTAAAAAGATAAAACCTGAGTGATCCTGTCTTTTGGTATGTCTTTAAATATAATTTGTAACTTCTAAATTCTCTTCCTTCCTTGAATCTGCAGAAATTATTTTAAGATTAATTAAACAATAATGAAAAATAAAAAATAAATTGGGATCAATTGATCAATCTGATATCATTTTTACCTAATATTGATGCACTCAAAAGGAGCCAAAGTGAACACAAGGTCTTCCTCAATCAATCTACTGCTGAATTCTCCAAGTAAAGACACGTGCATAAATGCACAATATAGAATGATGAGATATCAAATGAAAGGAATTTGAAATTGAAAACAAATTGAAATAATATTATAGAATGAACAAAGAGACAGAGGAAGAAAAGGAGATAAGTGAAGAAAGAAGGAGAGAAGTGAAATAGTCAGACAATGATAGGACATATAAAGTGATGAAATCAATCTGTTGTAATATATAATATAGGGAAGAGATAAATTAGAAAGTTTTGATATGAAAGATTCCTTCACTGTTCAATTTTTTTAAAATATTATTAATTTATTATAAGAAAGTTTCAATAATATTATTCATTAAATAACATTTATAGTACCAATATGAATTTAAAGTCATTAAATAATATTTCTATCATCAATGTAAACTTAAAATCAGTTAAAATATTTAAAACTTTAATTAAAATTTTTTAGTATAATTTTAAAATTAAATATTTTTTATTTTATAATAATATGTGAGTATTAAATTTTTTTGAGGCCTTGAGGCCTAAAGCATATTAAATTTTTTTAAAACCTTTATGACCTTGAGGCCTAAGCATATTAAATTTTTTTGAGGCCTTTGAAACCTTGAGGCCTAAAGCGGTTGCTTTAGCTGCTTGGGCCTTGAGCCACCCCTGAGTGTGTGCAACAACTATCAACTAGTGAAGTACCAGAAAAGTCATTTGTTGAAAAGTAAAAGACTCCAAAGAATTATTCATATGTGTCAGCAATTTCAGCCAATTAGGTTTGCAAACTTTGGATATATGTCCCAGCTGTTTGCAATGGCCACACACAACGTTAGGGCTCCACCAACAATACTTCTCTATGCGTTGTCTTTTTGCAGTGTTGCTAAAGGTAGAAATGACTTCTTAAGACCATCATTATTAACCTTAATTTTCTCGTTAAATTGTTGCTTTCCTTTACTAGAATTTTGCCTTTTCACATAGAAAGCTCCTTTAGTGACCCTTTTTTACCTCATAGATCTTCTTTGTTCTTGTGCTTGGAGAGCACTCATCAAGTCTCTCAAGAAGATAATGTTTAAATTCTTGGATTCTTTAAGAGAGGAGGCTTTGGATTCAAACCTCTCAGAAAGAGTAACACGAACTTTCTCCATATTTCTTTTATTTGAAAAATCATCACCAAGCATTCTAATGTTATTAATGATTGAAAAGATTCAATTGACATATTTACTAATTATTTCATCCTAATCTATGTAGAGATTCAAATTATCTTTTCAAATTTGTATTTGGCGTGTTCTATCACTACTTTCATAATCTTCTTTCAGTCTGTCTCATGCCTCCTTTACTATTTTACATGTCATCAGAACATACAATCTGTTACAAACTTTTGTATCAGTAACTTGGTCTTGGGTTTCTTTATCTTTTTTTCACAGTGAGATTTGATTCGAGCTATTGGGTTTCTTTATTTTTTTTTTCACGGTGAGATTTGATTCGAGTTATGGTAAAATTAGTTGGTAACAAGGTATTAGTTTGTCTTCAACCACACTTTCTCAAAAACTATAAGTTTATAAGAAAACCTTACATCTTAATTGACCAAATGTGATAATTTTCATCTATAAAGATGAAATGAGAGTTTAAAGGAAAGTTGGTAAATATATGAATATTATGGTTTAAAAAGGAAACTCCCGTATATGACCATGATATCACTGTTAGAACAGATTGGTTAAAATTAATTTAAAAAGAAAAAGAATGAGGTTTTTTTTGGTGGAAAAAAATATTCCGCACTTTTCTAACATTTCTTTATCTAACAACAATGTTTTAGTGAAAAAACATGAAGTCCTTAAGCACAAGCAATCGAATGAATTTAGAAAGAATAATTGTCCGGATTAAGAGCAGTGAATTTTGAATTGATGCCTTTTTTGGTGCTGCTAGGATTTTGATATATAGACTTGAATAAATGGGCCGGAATTGAGAACATTGACTCACGCAATGTAATAGAATTTTGATTTTAATTTATCAAAAAACACAATGCAAATAAACCTATGAAATCACAGAATAAGATGTGCATCAATTGGAGAACTTTGGAAACAACGTCAATGTTCACACGTGGTGCATGTGGATGTTGCAACGGTATCTAGTTTTTAACTATCAAACCTACCTGGGCGGAAACTTCAACGTTTCCGACGCAGACTTGTTCCAAATCTCACTTTTTCCTATTCTTCACATTCACATCCATGTTTAAGTTCCCTTCCTCACTACGAGGAATTGGGGTCGTTCACAACATTTGTTATTGCCAATGGAAATTGCACTTTCTCTTCACAAATCCCAAACCCCACTTCTGGGTTCTTCATCTCCTGGGAACCTTTCCTCTTTGGGGCGTTGCTTTGCCTCAAAGGTTAGAGATTGGTCTCACCCCTTTTCCCAGATTTGTTGTTCCTCCTGGGAACAAAGGCTCAAACGAAAACCAAAGAAAGTTGAGTATGTTGATAGACAAGTGACAGTTTTGGAGGATACCCCAATCCCGAAACTGTCCTCTTCTGGGATTTGTCGTCAGATAGAGGAGTTGGTTTCGTGTAATTGTTACGAGGAGGCAATGGAGTTGTTTGAAATTTTGGAAGTTGGACATGATGGTTTTGATGTGGGTGGCAGCACCTATGATGCTTTGGTGAGTGCTTGTGTCTGTTTGAGATCGATTAGAGGTGTTAAGAGGGTGTACAATTATATGATCAATAGTGGGTTTGAGCCCGATTTGTTTGTGAGGAACAGGGTTTTGTTTATGCACGTGAAATGTGGTCTCATGCTTGATGCACGGAAGCTGTTTGATGAAATGCCTGAGAGAGACAAGGTTTCGTGGATGACCATGATTGGTGGACTTGTAGACTCTGGGGATTTCTCTGAAGCTTTTAGGTTGTTTCTGTGTATGTGGGAAGAGTTTAGTGATGGAGGATCTCGCACGTTTGTCACCGTGATTCGGGCATCGGCTGGATTGGGTCTTGTTCAAGTGGGAAAGCAGATTCATTCATGTGCTTTGAAAAGAGGGGTCGGTGATGATAACTTTGTGTCTTGTGCACTGATTGACATGTACAGTAAGTGTGGTAGCATCGGTGATGCTCATTGTGTATTTGATCAAATGCCAGAGAAGACAACTGTAGGATGGAATTCCATTATTGCTAGCTATGCACTTCATGGTTATAGCGAGGAAGCTCTTAGTTTATATTATGACATGCGAGATAGTGGTGCTACGATAGATCATTTTACTATTTCAACAGTGATAAGAATTTGTGCGAGATTGGCATCATTAGAACATGCAAAACAAGCTCATGCTGCATTACTTCGTTATGGTTATGGCACTGATATAGTGGCAAACACTGCACTTGTTGACTTCTATAGCAAATGGGGTAGGATGAAGGATGCCCAGCATGTTTTCAACAGGATGCACTGCAAGAATGTCATATCTTGGAATGCATTGATTGGTGGATACGGTAACCATGGTCAAGGGGAAGAGGCTGTAGCAATGTTTGAGCAGATGCTTCGAGAAGTGATTCCTAACCATGTCACTTTCCTTGCTGTCTTATCTGCTTGTAGCTATTCAGGATTATCAGAAAGAGGTTGGGAGATTTTTCACTCTATGAGTAGAGATCACAATGTTCAGCCCAGAGCAATGCATTATGCATGTATGATTGAACTATTAGGTCGGGAGGGCCTATTAGACGAGGCTTACGCACTAATAAGAAGTGCTCCTTTCAAACCAACGACAAACATGTGGGCAGCATTGTTGACAGCATGCAGAATGAACGAGAATATGGAGCTGGGGAAGTTGGCTGCTGAAGAGCTTTACGGGATGGAGCCAGAGAAACTGTGTAATTATGTAGTGCTTCTGAACCTATACAACAGTTCTGGTAAATTGAAGGAAGCAGCAGGTGTTTTGCAGACCTTAAAGAGGAAGGGTTTAAGAATGCTTTCAGCATGTAGCTGGATTGAAGTCAGGAAACAACCTTATGCCTTCCTTTGTGGAGACAAATCTCACTCCCAAACAAAGGAAATTTATGAGAAGGTAGACAGCCTGATGGTTGAAATATCTAGGCATGGTTATGCCGTGGAGAATGAAACTTTGCTTCCTGATGTGGATGAAGAGGAGCAGCGAATTCTAAAATACCACAGTGAAAAGCTGGCTATAGCTTTTGGACTTATCAACACTCCATATTGGACACCTCTGCAAATCACTCAGGGCCATCGTGTGTGTGGTGATTGCCATAGTGCAATTAAACTTATAGCCAAGGTTACAGGAAGAGAAATTGTGATAAGAGATGCTAGTAGATTTCACCATTTTAGAAATGGTAGTTGTTCTTGTGGCGATTATTGGTGATAACAAAATTGTATCATTCACGTCACAGTCCTATACAACTATAATACATGTAATTTATTGTGTGATCCGTTAATAAAAGTTCTATCTCTTTGTTGCACTTTGCACTTGCTTGTCATGTTTAATTTGTGTTTGTTATTGGCTTGGTTTGCTGAGGACTGACTGGCTGAAGGTTGCCTGATTTCGTTTTTGTAATTGGATGACATCTTTAAGCTCATAAAAACTTAAAATAAACTCAATAATTTGCTGTGTTGTGTGGTGAATGTTATTGATGCCAGAAATTGCAACCTTGCACATATAGAGCAACATTAAATTGCGCATTTAATGGATTATTGTAAGTGCTTAATAGATTATAAGTATTGATGGATTCCATTGGTCATGTCACAACAATTTAATGTCGTCAGTAAAAGTCATTTAACAATTTTGGAGGATTAAAAAACTATTTTGCATTTTAGGGACTAAAAATGACATGATCCATAAAAACTTACTTAAGCCTTTAATTTATCATAAATAAAATTGAGTCCAGTACTTAAGAGCCCAGAGCAAGTGCAAGAAAAATAACAAGCTTGATGCACTATTTTCTTGGCTTAATCTTGTTTTTGTTTGTCAGAATTGAGATTATGAATTAAGGAAATCGTGCGTTGCTCAAGTGCACCGATGCAATGGATCTTTGTGAAAGAAAGTTCCTCACATTTATAGGTGTAAAAAAAAAAAAAAACTCAGACTAATTTACTTTTGTTTACTTCATCAATACGTCTAGAGAGTTATTCCTATTCAAAGAACAATAGGTACAATTGCTTTACCTCGGTTTCTGCTGAAATCTATGCCTCTGTACCAAAACCAGGATACAAAAGAAAATTTATTTGCAAAAATCAATACATCTTGATATACCAATTAATATTTAAAGATAAATGCGAATAGCTGATTACAAAATTACAGCTCTAAACAGGTTGATGAACAGGATAAACTGATTTCGGCTTCTACATTAGACCATTGACTGGTGATGGGCTAAAAACTGGTGACTCTTTGTTGTTAGCTGCATCATTGGCACTGCTCTTTCTTCGAGGCTTAGCCTCTCCAAGCATCATAGCGACATCCCTCATGGTTGGTCTGTCCTTGGGGAGCTTGGCAGTGCAAATAATTGCTATTCTTAGAACTAAAAGCATCTCTTCTACAACATGCCTGCTATTTCCTACACTGGGGTCTAATGCTTCTTCTAGTGATTTGTTGTCTCTAATCTTCATTCTAATCCACTCTACAATGTCTATTGACTCTCCAAAGTCTGGATCTAAAGGCCTCTTTCCTGTGAGAAGCTCCAACAAAACTACTCCATAACTGTAAACATCAATCTTTTCATCTACCTTCAAGGCATATCCATATTCTGCCAAATAGTAAATCATTGAAATGTCATGAATTTCTACATCTAAGGTAGAGCAAATATGAATGTAGACAATCTTCATGAATGTAAAAATTTAATGACATGCTAATTGAAAGATACTTTCTCTAATGTATACGCTACATATCCTGCTTGATCTAAAGTGGTTTGGAAGCTAATTTAGCTATGAACTGATAAAGTAAGATGTATAGAACTAGTGACTCACCAGGGGCAATATAACCATAAGATCCTGCAACCATGGAGACTGTTTCATTCTTCTGGATCATCATCTTGGCTAAACCAAAATCTGCTATCCGTGCCTCAAGATTTGCATCAAGCAATATATTGTTTGACTTGATGTCTCGATGGATAACGGGGGGATGACAATCATGATGAAGATAAGCAAGTCCTTGTGCAACTCCTAGAGCTATGTTGTACCGTGAAACCCAGTCTACAAGCAATCTTGTTGCTTGTCTACCGTGCAAGGCTTCTCCTAGGTTGCCATTGTGCATGAATTCATAAACTATCATCACATCAATGTCATTGTGAAGAAATCCTAATAGTCTAACAATGTTCCTATGCCTTAGTCCCCCTAAAAGATTCACCTCCCCCACAAGGTCATCACTACTTCCTACTTCAATATCAGTTCCTGTTCTCCACAATTTTTTCACTGCCACAACTGTGTTTGATTGCGGTACCTCAGCCTTGTAAACAATCCCTGTGGCTCCCATGCCAATTACATTTGTTTCCTTGATGCAAGCTAGAATGTCAGTACTTGTAAAACCAAGCCGCTGAAATGCCATCAATCTCCAGGGCCACCCTTTGCTACCCTTGTAAAATCTTTCTCGGAAGCAAAACCCATCAGTGTACCATCTTATGTACAAAGATCTAGCTACCACAATCGCTATCCCAATAACTAGGATTGATGATATTCCAGTGATCCATGCTGTAATGATATGCTTTGTGCGTAAGCTTCTTTGCCTTGAAGAGTATGCAGAGTTTTGGTCACATGGAGGGAGGACACCACCACATAGGCCAACATTGCCCACAAGATCATTTGGGTTTACTGTTCTTAGTATTCCATTCGTTGGGACTGGGCCTTCTAACTTATTGTATGAGACATTGAGTGCTTCAAGAGCTGGAGAAATTCCAAAGCTTTCAGGTATTTGGCCTGTCAGAGAATTGTTGGAAAGGTCAACCATGGCCAATGAAGGCATCTTAGCTAATGATTTTGGGATTTCACCAGTCAATTGGTTGTTTTGGAGGTTCAAATTTACCAACTTCTGACAAGAAGCAATGCTTGCTGGAATGCTTCCAGATAGATGATTTGATGAGAGATCAAGAACTGCAAGTGATGGACAGTCCTGGAATTGGTCTGGGATTTCACCTTCCAAGTTGTTGTTGGAGACCATGAAAGCTTGCAGGTTTGGAATGGAAAGGACGGTGGACGGAAGAGAAGAATGGAGTTTGTTTCTCGAGAGATCGATGAAGGAAAGGGATGTGGAAGAAGCAATGTCATCCGGAATTCCACCAGAAAGACTATTGTTAGCCAATTCTAACCTTTGAAGCTTCCCAAGCTTGCCAAGACCCACAGGAACTGTCCCTGAGAGAAAATTGTTGTGAATTCGAACACGTACAAGTGAAGAACACGTTGATAGGCTTGATGGAATTGGACCAGAGAAGGCATTGTTGAATAGTATAAGCTTGGTGAGATTGCCCTGGCTGCAAAGAGTTTCTGGAATCTCTCCAGAGAATGAATTCGATGACACATCCAACCACTGCAATGGTGAATTCTTGCCAAGGTTACTAGGCAATGGCCCTGACAAGGAATTGTTCCATAGCTCAAGTACCTCCAGTTGTGGCAAATCTCCAAAGCCAGAAGGCACAGGACCAGACAGCTTGTTGCCCATCAAGTTGAGAAGATTTAAATTCTTCAGCTGACTTATTTCAGCTGGAATTTTTCCTGACAACATGTTATCAGAAAGATCCAGCAACTGCAAAGAAGTCATATTTCCAATTGCTGCTGGAATTCTGTCTTCAAAATTGTTGTTGTATAAGAAAACTGTACTCAACAACTTGAGCTTTCCCAATACACCTGGAATCTCACCACCAAGATTGGCCACTGCTAAATCAAGATACTTAAGATTGGTGAGGTTGCCAAACTCTTCTGGAATGACACCTTCAAATTCATTATATCCAAGGATCATATACTCCAGTGATGAAAGTTGTCCCAGCTCTCCAGGAATTTTACCAGTGAGATTGTTCCCTGATAGACCAAGGAACTTCAACTTATGCAAGTTACTCAATGATTTTGGAACCGACCCTACAAAAAAGCTGCCTCTGAGATCAAGCGTCTCTAAAGAAGAGGCATTTCCAAGGTCCTCAGGAAGAGAACCTGAGAATTCATTGCTGGATGCATTTAAGGTCATGAGTCTCGATGCTCTTCCAAGGCCTAAAGGAAAGTCACCATTGAAGTAATTTTGGCTCACATCAAGTTTGTTAAGTGTGGTAAGATTGGCTAAGGATTTTGGCAATGGCGATGAAAAAGCATTGCAACACAAGTTGAAAGAGGTAAGACTTTTAAGTCTTTGTATAACATTGGATACTGTACCACTGAGATTCTTGTGGGAGAGATCAAGCTCCTCAACGGCTCCAGCTGAGTTGCATTTGATGCCAGTCCAGCTACAATGAGAAGCATCCTTTCCCTTGTCATGCAGTTTCCAATCCCGAAGAGTGTTCAATGGATCAACGAGACTTGCTTTTATTGAAAGCAAAGTCGATGCTTCATCATTTACAGCAGCAGAAAAACCATAGGAGGAGCAACCAATGTAGCAAAAAAAGATGAAAAGCTGGATTTTCATTTGGTTCTTGATCTTCTTCATGCTGCTTGATTACTGGCTCACTTGTTCATCATTTGCATTCTTGTGAAACGAGGGATATGGTTGTGGGGATGGACACAACACTGGCAGAGAGCAATGTGTGCAATTTGTGAGAAGTGGATTAAAGAAGAACTGCATATGCATGTGATTCTGTATACTATATGACCAATAAATAAACCAGAACAGTAGTTTCGGTTTAAGAACTAGTCAGGTTTATGAAGTGGTATTTCAAAGAAGCTAGTGGTGTGCGACAGTGTATGTCAAGACAGGTGAAGCTTTGGTTCTATTAGAAGTTTATCCGACATAAAACATGGGAGAATATGGCTCTTAATGCTGTTTAAGTTTCTACTTCTTCCTTTTTTTGCGTATCCATGTCAATTTCAAGAGGGATAATGCAGTTATTTTTTTCATTTAAAAAAGTTTATCTCTTGTTTGTTTGTTACGAATTCCTTTTACGGTAATCAAATTCTCGCTAACAAGATTATGAGCGAAGGAATGTGAGAATTTAAAATCTTCTCCACATAGTAGATCAGAAGACTGATCCACAATGGCCTTAAGATTTTATATTTCTTTTCTAGCAGTTAATGTTAATAAATGTAATCATAATAATTACTGACCCCATCTCACAGCTTCACAAACATAGACATCAATTCCACAATCTATAGTTGAGATCAATCAGATGCTGAAACTAGAAAAAGTGAGGTAAAAACATAGAAGAATATGACAACTATATTAACATTGTACTACACTGTTAAAGTGTTAAAGGGAACTTTATTTTCAACCTCCTCTGAGCTTTATGGTTTTGTTTTCAGACAAGAAGCATTGTCTGAAGCATCTTTCTCAGTACATTAAATACAACTTTTTTGTTAAGCCGCTTTAAGTGTGTTGCATCGCTATGAGTGTGAAAATGCACTTTCAAGTTCGAGCTGATTGAAGGGTAACTTCTAAGTATGACAAAGATTCAGAAATGATGCATTAGTGGGCCAACTAACATATGGTTAATGTAGGATCCACCAAAGAACATTGATGTACTTGTGATTATCTTAACATCAAATTCCAAACCGGTCATGTGATGATGAGAATAGCTTTTAACACAGAAAAATCATGCCCCTGTATATTTTTTTAAGTCCACTAGGAAGGGCTAGAAAGGAAAGGAAGAAAAAAGACACACGGGTGGGAAAGGGAGAAAGATGAAAATAAAAAATAAAAAATAAAGAAAAGATCTGAAACACCACCCATCATGCACTTGATGGTTTTTAGGCTCATCAATGTTAATTATTCATTATGATTTTGATGAGGGAATCTTTCCATGTTATAGGGTGAAAGAAACTTGAAAATAAGACAAGTTCTAGCACCCATTAACTTAAAAAAATTAAAATGCATGGTCCACAATAATAGTACAGGGTATTTTTAAACCGGTGCATAGCTTGTACACTCAATTGACCATTGGTGAAATGGTAGAAGCAGATGCATCTGTGACAGAATAAATCTTCAATTGCATCCGGGAATTAATGGTCCTTGTTTTTTCTAGACTTTAGAGTAGGTTTGTTTATTTGTTTTTCTTTTCATAAAACACAAATCAGTAATTTGGATGAAGAAATTAACAAGTGTTAGATGAAGAAGATAGGAACATGTTCATAATAATGGAGAATAAAGTAATAGGGAATTGGGAAACAGAAGAAAATGGGAGAAAAGTGCAAGTCTTGATCAATCATGGTCTGAGCCTACCAACTGCCACTTCTGATATAAAATATATTTCTTCTTTTGCTTTCTCCCTTTCAATATTCACATGCACACATGGTGTGTGGACTGCTATAACAAGAAATTAATTCAGTGACAATATTTCTGCTCTTCCTATTGCTTAGATCACATCTGATGCTAAGACAGATGGAAGCCATGTGAAATAGCAGCTTCCTAGTGAAGTACATATCCTTCCTTATTATTGGAGAGAGACAAATGAGAAGTTGAAATGTTGAATTAGAAAAATGTTTATGTTGAATTGGTGTGATGGTTATTCCATCTCAGATTTCTTTGGTGGAGAATGGAGAGAGGTTAGAAGTGAAAAACTTTGGTTACTTGTGTCCAAATGCCTTGGTGACAAGGAAAACCAGAACCAGCTTTCAGCATTTAATAAAAAATGGAAAGAAAAAGAGAACCATTTTTCAGACAGCGAAGAGATGCCAAAATGGGATCATGCTGCTCCTAATTGCACATGCAGCACGTGCATGTGACGTGGCTTAGACTCGTAGTGCTTTGCAAAATCATTCCTAGGTTTGCTTTGGTTGATCAAAACCAAGAATTGGATTTTGGGCTTCCATTGTACCAAGAACCCTGAATAATTAATGGATATCTCTTGCTCCAAACCAGTTTCCAATTTACATTTTCCAATTAGAGTTTAAAACTTCCTATTATTGTTAATCTGATAACAAAATGCTCAATTTCACTGGATCTAATTGAATTCTTGATTGTTAATTTAGGTAATAAAAATTATGTCTTTTGATTGGAAACAATAAAAATGGATCACAATTTAAAACAAAGAAATCAACTAAAGTTCTAGAGATTTGCAAGATCGGAGCCAATAGTTAAATTATGGATTAATTTAAGTGTTTTTTGTTGTGGATAAGGAGTTTGATTTCACCTATGTTAATGGGATATTAACCAGTTTTTCTATGACCTAATTTTCTATCTCATTCCTAATCACTCGTTATTTACATTCAATAGTTTTTAATACTAATTAATGTTCTTTTTTCCTAAATTATTATCCTCTGTAATCATTCAAGACAAGAATTAAAAAAAAAACACCAAATCAGAACTAACAAATTTGGTAATTTAATATCTAATTGAAAAATAAAAAGACTAGTTTGTATTTCGGTCAGAAATTTTAGAACTTCAAATTATTTGAACAAATATTTCAATAAATCCATATTTTTTTCTTTAATTTTAAAATATCTTATTTGAATAAAATAAATTTAAATTATTAGTTTGGATAGTATAATTTAATTTTCAGCATAGGAGAAAGACGAGAGACGAAAGAAAGGATATAGAGAGAGAAATTGGATATAAAGAATTTTCAGTTCTTATTTTTTTAATAAAATAAAAATGATATTTTATATATTCAAAATATTTTAAATAATTATTATGATTTTAAGTACTATTTAAATACACTATTCAAACAATATCGTATTAATATTAAAGCTGATGGAAAAAAAACCAAAGTATAGGATTTGCTGTATCTTTAATTAAGATTTTTTTTTGACAGAAACTTTAATTAAGATAAACTTGATTAATTACTTAAGGTTTGGTTCTCTCGCGACATTTTCGTCGAATAAAATTTAAATAATAAAAAATGTAAATTTTGATGATAGAGATTTTCATTAAAGAGAGTTAAAGTAAAAATCTCCCTAAAAAATATTAATTCCCTACTCATAATAACAAATAAATCCTAAATAAGAACCAAAATCATTAAAAAGTCATAATCTTAAATAAATTATATGAAATTAGTGTAAAGTGTTTTTTTTTAACGAGGACGCTCTTCAATCTTGAGAAAAGTCTCAGATTCAATCTTAAAAGACTTCCAAGGGTTATATATTAACTACTCTAATGTAGGATACGATATATGACTTTTTACAGATAAAACTCTTTCACTGTTTCTTTAGTATTTAATGTATGATTTTTTTTAAATAATAATCCTTAAATTAATAAAATTATATGAAATAAATATTAAATATTTATTAAATTAGTTTATGACCTGATATAGTTTACTAACGTTAAGGAATTAATTTTTGAAAAAAAAAATAACACTTGAAGGATTACTTAGCATGATGTTTAATAATTGTAAGAACTATTTATATAATTAATTAGTTTAAAGGCTATTTAGTAAAAAAAAAAGGTAATATTTCAAGACCAAATCACATATTTATCCAGTTTATATGTGTGTATTATAGGAATGTTATGGATGGAAATAAACTAATCAAAGCCCAAGTACTTAAACTTTAGGTTAGGTTTATGGATAAAAAAAGATAATTTAAATTTAGCTCATTTATTTATATGAGTCAAATGTAACGCTTGAATTTGACTTGACTAAAAAAATATGAAACTTAGATTTGACTCATTTAACTAATTCGTTACGAAATTATATGTTCTCGTCTGCTTTTTCTTTGAATAAATTTTATTTATCAGTTTAGTATTTACTAAGAAAATCTAAAAAATAAAGTAAAATTATATATAAAAGTATTCTTTTGTATTCATAAAGACTCGTAAGATTTGGAAATTAATATTTTTATGATGAATGTTAGAAATGTTTTAGAAGGTTGTGGCAACCTATTTAAAATATGATCTTTAAAACCAAAATTACGTAAATAATATATGAGAAGGTAGTAAAGAAATTATAATTTTTCAATTATAATAAACAGAGTTACAATTCTTCATACAATACGTGCATAAATTATTCCGAGCTACTAGCATTAATTCTAAAAAAGAAAAAGATAAAACTTCATTTAAATAATTAGATCTTATTTTAAACTTAACTTACAGAAACAAATTTGATAGAACATCAAATAATCAAAGCTTAATATAATTCACGAATTTAGATAACTCGTTTGCATTCCTAATTATCTTATCTTTCGAAATATAATTGGTGGATTGACAAAATTCCTCCGCTACATGTGAGGCTAATTTTTAAATATAGAACAAATTAAGATCGAGTTAACATATATTTTAAGAATCTATGCATCTTGCATATATAAACAATAGTAACACATTATACGCGTAATATTAAAAAAATTATTTAAGATTTCTTTTTTTTAGAATTTATGTAAAAAATTAATCAGAATAGACATTATCCAAGCTTAGCCCAACACCAAAATTATCGAGTCTTGGTAATATTAATCCCAAAACATTTGTTTTCCTCAATATTATCCTTTGCCTACTACTGTATTTACTTTTATAATTCTCTAGATGATCTTTTTGTGTTGATATGATTTTTTTAAAGACAATTCTCTAACATATTCTTTTATCATTCTTGTTTTTATTTTACATCTAAATATTTTGGTGGTATTGATATTATTATGATTCTAAATATCAGCTAACAACATCATTTTCATGAACAACCAAGACTCACCATACACATGCTCAACCAAACTCACCATACCAAGTCTTGTAGTGAGAACTGTGATGTTTTCCATTCGGTTAAGAAAAAAGCAATTATCATATTCATCTGGTAATGATAGTGTTTCCAAATATTTTGATATTGTTGATATGAATATTTGAGAACTTTTTCCCAAAATTTTATATAGTCATAAATAACTTTTCACTATTCTTGATTAATATATTCATTTTACTTGGATGATTTTGTTAAAATCAAAAGCAATGATTAAAATACATGTCCAATATTTTATCTGTTCGATTCAAAAATAATTTGAATCAAAAGTTAAAACAATACCAATTGAAAATGGTTCTAAATTTCTCTTAAAAGATTTATTTGTTTTAAAAAAAATTCTTATACCAAACTATTTGTGTTTATGATCTCCAACAAAATCAAAGAGTTGAAAGAAAACATTACCATATTTTTAACATAAAAAACGCTCTCATGTTTCACCTTTTTTACAACTTTTAGTCATGTGCTATCAAATTTATTGTTTAATTAATTAATTAAATTTTATTTCCAATTAATTAAATTTAAACTTTTACATAAAATGACATCAAACTTTCATATTCTCAATTTTTTATTTATTTATTTTGGTAAAGGTCTCCACCTACTTCATAAATCGTAGGTGTGGCAATTTCCTAAATTTCAATATGTTGTTCTGTTAGTGCATTTTGTTTGCATTAAGCTTCCATCTTGTCTTGTAAGAACTTGCTTACATATGTACTCTATAATAAGTTATACTTAAATAAAAAATATATCGTTTTACTACTATGATTTGTAGTTGAACTGTCTCTCTAAATATTCAATTTTTTAAAATTTAAAATATTTAAAAAGATACATTTATTACTTTGTGATAAATTTGTTTTATTAGTGATACTAAGATAACTAAAAAATATAACTGAGATAAAATCTAAACTAAATTTTGTGATAAATTTTGTATTTTGATAGTGAAACAATATGATTTTTTTATGGATTCATCACTTAACAAAATAGAAATTAATAGGTTATCTCTCTCTCTCTCACACACACACATATATATAGAGAGAAATCTTCACATTTTGTATTCATATTTTTGTTTTTGTTTTTAATTATTTTTTAAATTCCAACCTTTTGAACCTCAAAACTATCATTTGTTGGCTATGGCAAAAAAAAAAAAAAAAATAGTATACATAAACAATTCATTCACTAAAATATTACTTGCTTTACGGTACAATTACGCTTATTTTTTTCCCCTTCATGCAACTATATAATCTATATTGTTTCTCTAACTTCATTTTCATTAAAATTATATATTACAAATCAAATATAGAAAAAAAGAATACATATAATTTTATTCAAATAAATATATAAAATTGAAATTAATATAAATACTAACGTTAACTAAGATAAAAGCTATTGTGTGTTCGCTACTTTAATTACAAAATATAATAATTTGTTTTTTTTTTCATACATACTTTAAAGAAAGAAATAAAAAAATAAAATTATTTTTTTCATAAATTAAATTAAAATTTAAAATCTGATTGACTTTAGATAAATTAATTTCAATATAAAGTAATTTTCATTTATAAAAAAAATAAATTTATTTTTATTTTTTAAAAAAGAAAAATTTTCAAACACGCAAAAATTATACGAGATAGGAAACTAGCAAAAATTAAATTAGAAAAAATCTTAAAATCCTAGAATGATGTTCTTCTTCTATCATACTGTGGTGTGCCATGTCAGCATGTGAATCTGATACATGAGCCATTGAATCCAATCACAGTGTCTATCTATCTATCCTACACACAAACACAACCATTTTCCAAAACTCCAACTTTTGTTTCATCAACTCAATGGCTCTCTTTGTTACACATAAACTACTTTGTTCTGTCTATATCTACACAACACAACACAACACAAATGCTACTTCTCTCTTTCATTTATAATTACTATTCTACACTACACAACACAATACACAATTCTTCACAACTCCTCTCTCCATAATGGCAGCTTCTTTCCATTCCCTCACATTCTCCTCCACCTTGTCCAAAACTCTAAACAATTCACGTTCATCTTCAGGTACATTTATCTCCACTACCTGCATTTTTTGAAAGGATTTTTCTTACTGTTCCATTAAGTGTAGCTACACGTTTAAGCTCATAACAAATAGTAGGGTCATTGAATTTATACCATCATGCATTTATGCCTTCAATTTTGAATATTTTCGGACTTTTGAAGTAGTATATGGTCTGATGTGTTCGTGGCTAACATGATAATCTTGTATTTGCAGTCCCATCTATGATTTTTCATCACAGCACACACTCTTCATTCACTGGCCAATCTGTAAACCTGCCACGTTTGAGGTTATCCAAGCTAAAGCCAAACCCTCCCAAACACATGGCTGCTATCATGATGGCCAAACCAGCCATACAGTTCATTAGGGGAACTGATGAGCAGACAATACCAGATGTGAGGCTTACTACATCACGTGATGGAACAAATGGTATGGCTATCTTCAACTTTGATCAACCCTCAGTTTTTGATTCTTCTCGTGAAGTTGCAGATATCACTGGTTTATACATGATTGATGAGGAAGGAGTCCTTCAGTCTGTTGATGTGAGTGCTAAGTTTGTCAATGGAAAGCCCTCAGGAATTGAAGCCAAGTATGTGATGCGGACTCCAAAGGATTGGGACAGATTCATGAGATTTATGGAACGATATTCTGATGCAAATGGTTTGCAATTCATTCAAAAATAACTTAATATGGAATACCTTACCTTCTGTCTTCTACCCTTTGCCATGTTAGTTTTTCACGTTAATAGTCTGATAAAACTTGAGTAAAGCCTAATTGTTCGTGTAACTGCAATCCATATATACATAACCCTTCTGAGATCCAATATTTATCGAAAAAAGGTGCAAACTGTTTTACTTGACACTACTTGTGCTTCAATGACTCCCTCCTTTTCCGTAATTTTCCACATTGTTAACAATCACAACGAAATTGTGACCATAGTTTAAAGCCTTGCTCCCAACTTCATAGCTTGTTTGTGGCCTGTGAGTGTCAATTTCCTTCTATCATATTTGAACATCTTTGCCTATAGAACAGAATATTAATGGGATATTTTGTGAGAATTCTGAAAATTTTGATGGATACAATATTGTACGAATCTAACCCATTTTTGTGAGAAACAGGAGTGAGGAATTTTAATGAGTGAATGAGTTACATATTCTGATTCAGTAAACACGTAAAGCAGAGAGTTCTGACTAAATCTTGACACAACCAATTTATTTAGCATTTATAAATGGGCTTACTCTTAAAGATGCCTATCGAGTTTTTTGTACTAAAACTCTTAACACCAACTTCACTATAAATTGTGCAATCATAAATAAACTATTGAACCAATAACCAAAATGATTACGCCCCAAGAGAAACTTAATAATATACTACTGTTCTGCCTGCTACTTTGACTTCCAAGTCACTGCCACGGGGCTTCTAACCCTGTTGGAACCATTTTGTGAGTGTACCCATGTCAAATTCCCCTCTGCATAGGTCACCAAACCATCACCTCTCTTAACCCTTTTTCTGGATATAAACCATACCCTGTAAGTCAAGCTTTGATTCACTTGTTTAAATACAAGCCGCTTGGGTTTTACTATCACTTTTACTCCTTCAGGTGCCATAACCTCCACTGAGTAGATGGAGTTAGCACTTCCCACATTTGTCAGTCTCCTGCTGAACATCTTTCTCCTCTCCCCATCCTTAAAAATCACTGAGAACGAGGGATAGTTAAGGCTGAAGCCTCTATTCATCTTCCTGACTGCATTGCAACTCACATTTCTGTGTGTGATGCTGAATATTTCTGACCTTGTATATCCAAGGCTGCAAAGGTGGATGACATAGTCATCTGGCCTAATGTCATACACAAGGCCAGGGTTCAATGCTCTTTGAGGATTCACATGCCCAGCTCCCATGTCAAACACTTTTGCTGGTTGGTCTTCATCAAGTATTGGCCTTCCAGTGTGGTCGGTTACCTCGGCTGTTGTCATGATTGCAGATTTGATGGCTGCAGGGCTCCACCTCGGATGAGCCGAGCGAATGAGAGCAGCAATTCCACTAACATGAGGGCATGCCATTGAGGTACCAGACATGACAGAGAAGTTAACTCTTCTAGAATCCTCTGGAAGGCCCGTAGGGCCAAGGTTCTGAGGCCATGCAGCAATGATGTTCACTCCTGGAGCTATAACATCAGGTTTGAGGATTGAAGGGTTGGTATAACTTGGTCCTCTAGCTGAAAATCTTGCCACTGCTGGAGCTCTAGACTTCCCTATCACAGTTCCTCCAAATTCAATCCTTGCAAGAGGCCTTCTTGTGGAATTTATGTAATCTTTCAAGGTAACTGCTTCATCAAATCCAACCAAACTTGCAGGCAAGACATGAACATCAACTGAATCCTCTCCCAAGTTTATCTCCGTGTTGGTGAGGATCATAGCAAGACCTCCAGCCTCCTTCACCACTTGTCCCTTTTCTGCTCTTCCGTTGACTCCTCGATCGCAGACCACCATTTTGCCTTTGACTTTGTCCCTTGGAAGAGACCCTCTGAGGCAAAACTGACTCTCGGTGTCCCCTTCAGACAGATAAACCAGCTCAAGTTCTTTTCCATTGCTCATTGGATGGTTCAGTGGGTACATGGACTCTCCATAGAGCCTTTGTCCATTTCCCAAGTGAACTATAGCTGGGAATTTTCTGTCTAGTGTGCTTGCACCGATGGTGGCAATCCAAGGAGCCTCATTGGCAACAGACATTGCCGTAGGACCATTGTTTCCTGCTGCACATATAACCGAAATCCCATGCTCCATTGCTCTAAAGCTTCCAATGGCAATGCTATCATCATATAGAGGCGTAGAGAAGCCACCTAGAGACAAGGAGAGAATGTCCACGCCATCTCTGATTGCCACATCCATTGCAGCCATGATGTCTGAGTTATAGCAGCCATTGAACCAACACACTTTGTACACCGCAATGTGGGCACCAGGAGCCATTCCTCTTGCCACGCCAGACGCGTAACCAAACACACTCGCCAAAGGCACAGGCACTCCTCCAGCGGTGGAGGAAGTGTGTGTGCCATGTCCAGAGGAGTCTCTTGGAGAGAGATATTCCGGAATTCTGAAAGGTGACACTGACGAATGGCCTTTGGTGAAGTACCTTGCACCAATGAGTTTCCTGTTACAATTGGAAGAGTTAAAGGCCTTCCCAGCTTGGCATATACCCTTCCATTTCTTGGGAACTGGGGGCATTCCTTGATCATTGAAGCTGGGACTCTCTGGCCACACTCCAGTATCAAGCACCCCAATTATGGTTCCACGCCCGAAACCAGATTGGTACCAACCATTTTCTCTAGCAGGGTTCAGCCCCAAGAACTTGTAAGAATAAGTGGTTTGAATCTTGAGCATCGTGTCAGGCCTAATTGAGATAACATCTGGCAAGTTTTTGAGGTACTCAAGCTCAGACTCAGTTAACTGAGCTGCAAAGCCGTCCATGGCAGAACGATAAGAGTAGAGAAGGCGCGAAGAAGGGTCCTCGTCGGAGGAAAGGGTTTGTTGGAGGAATGAAAGGTGCCATTTGAGCTTGGAGGTGAAGGCAGAGCGGGTGGTGCCATGAGGGTGTAGCTGAACTATGTAAGTTCCAAGCTTTTGTGCATTGATGAGAGTGAGAGTGAAGAGGAAAAGGGTGAGGAAAAAGAGTTGAATTTTGGATTTGGAGTCCATTGGGTGTTGTAGTACGAGGATGTGTTGTTGTTGTTGGTTGGTGATGATGCATGATGTTGTGGAGGGGTATTTGAAGGTGTTGAGAAGAATTCAAAAGTGGACAAGGTAAGCGTTCTTGATACGAAGCTCGTGAAATATGAGAGCTCTTCATCACGAGGATCCTTTGTTGAGAGAGAACTCCCACACCGAATTTGACTGAGAATTGGGGAGCCGAAAGCTCGCAGTAAGTGTCACGAGATGTTTTGCTTGCCTTTAATAGGAAAAATAATACTAAGTAGCCGTTTCTTTCAAATTCTGTGAATTCCATGTTTTACGGTTTCATTTTAAATGTGTTTTTCTTTTCCTAATAAGGGAGAAACAAGAACTCACATTCAAAGTCAAACACAGAAAATTGAGTTTAGAAATGCTATTGCTTTTGTTTGTTAACTAAATTGATGAGTTAAAGTATCAAAAAAATGGAGCCAGTTATTACTATTCAATAAAAGCAGTATTCATTTATTAAACTCTTGTGCTCTATATTTGTTTTATTTGGCTCCCTCTCTTCTCTCTCTCGTGTTGGATGTACTTCACTGCATGCTATTTTTCTATGACGGTTTAACTTTAACCCTTGTTTTTTGTGTTACTTTGTATTTGTTGCTAAGATAATAAAAGTTAGAACAGAATCTACTTCTCACCTTTTTTATGTTTGACAAATCATAACAATCCTTTGCCTTTGCAGCGAGGTCAAATTAATTAAGGGCAAAAGATTAACAAACGTTATAACCCACTTTTTGTTGTCCTATTGTGTGTTTGGAAGAATTTAATTACGTTGTATACAAGTATTTATCTCAGTATTTGGAGAAAGTTGTAAAAATAATATATGATGTGCATATATTGATTTTAGTTTATTAGAATAAATTTGTTTTTGTTTATTTACACGAAAGGAAAAGAAATTAAAGATGGAAATAAGATGGTATACATTTCTTACCTCATCTATTTATACTATGTATGGATCCGTTCAAAGAGAAAGAAATGCACTAGAAAAGAAAAAAAAAAAGTTTTTAATTCATCACCCAAATGGAGACAAAGAAAGAGAGGAAAAGAGTGACTTTTATATACAAATGACTAAGATATCATGTTTTTACACTCTTGTTTTTTAGGTATATTATTTATTATCATTGTTATATTCATTTCACTTTCTTTTTTCTCTAAAAATTATTTTATTTTATACTTATTTATTATTCTTTTGCAACAACGGTGACATAAAAAGAAAACCAGAAAGAAAATATTTGGGTCCCACGATAAATAGTTTTACTCATGAAAGATGTAAAGTTGAAGGTAAAAAGACTTATATTTTCATCATGTTTCCTTTATACCCATTGGTCACTTATTTATTTTTGTTATCTAAGTTTTAAGGGGAATTTACATCCTTGTTTTGGTAGTCTTTTTTTATTTTCCTTTCTTTTTCAATATACCCAAACAAGTGAGTTGAAATTATTTCAAAGTTCATCAACTCATACAGCATAATTTTTCACTTCATTTTTTTGTCTTATTTCGCTATTTCTTTATTTATTCTCTTTCATATTTCAACTCTTATTCAAACATAGTATTCTTGACATAATTTATAAAAACAACTTGCAATCTTTATAAAACAATTTAATCCTATTTTCTTTTAAATTATAAAAACAACTTATATGGGATTCGATAAACAGTTATTTGTATTTGGCATTCCTGCACCTCACCATCATTGATAGAAAAAAACAAAAATTCCCCTCTGGATGCATATAAATACTTCCAGAATTCATTTTTTGTTTCTGAAACATTTATTCCAGAATACAATTCTCACCCTCCCATTGACTTTCGAAAAGTCTTTTTTAGAATATATCTTTTACTTTCGAAAAGCCTTTTTCAGAATGAAATAATAAACTTTTGGAATAGGTATTCCAGAAAACAACCTACACCTCCAAATAACTTCCGGAATACTCAATTTGGAAATCTCTTCCGGAACCCAATTTTCGAAAGCTTTTAATGCAACTCATCCCAAAAAAAAAAAAAAACCTACAACTTACATCATCTTTTCTTATCTCTAAAACAACTTAAACTCCTCAACAAGAAGTCATCGGAAAAAAGTGCACCACGTACTCCCAGGACTGCCACCAAAGTTGTCTCAAGTCCACCATTAACCACAATGCACCACTCTTTTTATGTAAAACTGTCAAGAGCATAGTTGAGGTTTTGAAAATTTAATGAGCTGCAGGAAGCAATTGCCTTTGTATTTTATTCAATCGGGCCAAACCAGTGGTCCATCACATATAGAGCTTATAAATAAAAATATAAAATATTTGAAAAATGAGATATAATAACATTTATAAATGCCATAATAATTCATGATCGAGACAAGTTTTGAATTCATGTACATTCTTCAATGAACGAAGAAATTGCTGCAGTGCCACTTCCCTGATTAGCACATCTCTCCCTAACAGCACGTAAATAATGATATGATAAATTCTCAAGTTTCACTACGAAAATGTGGTTTTGATATAAATGACATAGCTTTTGTCAAACAATGCCCAGTTTGTTCAACGGAGACTTAAGATGGACATTCACTTTGTCGTCTTAACTCTACTTAGGTATTTTAAAGGGACAACATAGATTGTCTTTTGTCATCAAGATTTTAACTTACAATTTGTCTTTTCATTCATAGATTTATATTTAAACAAAAAGTCAATTTTGTTATTTAATTTAATAATATGAAATTGAATATAGAATTGTCCAAAAATTAGTGTTAAATGTCATGACTCGTCCTAGTACTCTATATTATATCAAGAAGACTTTATCTTTCCCAACCAACAAGCTTATATATTCCACATTTTCAAACCATTCTAATAAGAATATTTGGATCTATAGTTGAATTTGAGTAAATCTTTTTTTCTAAATCAACTAAGTTTATGGTTATTACGTATAGTAATATTATTTCCTCTTCATCCATAATAAACAATCTAGAAAAAAACATATCGACAACTAATCCAAAAGAATAGTAAGAAGATCTAAGTTATTATTATAATCCTGAAACAGAAGAGCGAGGACAACATCTAGACTTAGTTAACTAAAGATGTTGAGCTTGTCCAACAACAAGATCAAATTAAGTTTCGATATTATGAGACACACACTGCAAGTCTATCAAATGTATTGATTTGTGATCATCAACAACAAAAACACAATGTTGAACACAACACACAACTAAATTAAATTAATATTAGTTTATCTTCTTGATGATTAAGTTACAGAAAAAATCTAATGATAAATTACTTATATGTATGTGAAGATATCTTTTGAGAATAAGAATAAGTGAAGCATATATTTCATATCCATTTTAGAGAATGTATAATCTAAAAAGGTGTTATATACTTAATCTGAAGGGATGTTATATATTTGACGCTAAACTCAAAAAAAATTTAGTAGATAGTCTAAAGAGATTTTATGTATTTTACTTAAAAAAAATTGTATTTAGATAGTCAAAAATAATTTCATGTACTCGTGATAAGTCATAAATAACAATATAATCCTTGTAATTTATCTTAAATAGTGAAACATGTTATAGTTCAATATAATATAATAAAGCTTCACATTTTGGTAAGAAACTTATTCAATGTTTTATGATTCTTTTAAGTTTTGAATACTTTGTTATTATTCTTATTATTTAAAGTCTTAACTTAGTGATGCTCTGTTATGATATTGTTGTTAGTTGAATTTCAAATTTTTTATTATTATTAGCCCTTTTATTGTCTTACATTATTTCACTTTTTATTTATTTGTATGCATATATGGTATTTTTTTATTTATCAATATGTATATTTTGTATTTTCTTTTTCTTATTTATCTATATGTATATATTGTCTTGTTTTTCTAGCAGCCATACTTTTGCCGTATCCCTCGTATATATTTTTGTAAAAGATTTCTGGATTGTCAATATTTTTGGTTATCCGAAATTGATAACACTGCCTGAAATCCATGGTTGAGGAATCGGTAATACAAGCGGCATGATGGAGAGACTAGTTGTGGTTTACGAAACAGGAAAACAATATTAATTTGAAGACTTGAAAAACCATCGATAAGCGTAAATAATAAAAGACTAAATAGACAGATGGATGATATTAATGAAGGAGTGTGCATTACATGAGCTCTTCAGATGTTACGTTGCCAAATGCCAAGACTGTGCCATGCCAGAGTTCCTAAGTGAAAAAATACAGCTGAGTCATGCATGTTTCTTTCATTCAACTCCTTTGTCTGCATGTGTATCCACCTTATTGGCTTCACATAGCAGACTTACATCGTGGCTCCTGTGGAGACACTAACAAAACAACAAGAAGCCAGAAACTAGTAAAGCAACAAAATGTTATTCTCGTTGTTTTCAGTGTCAGGTTCCCTGCGTCAATTTAATTCCTCCACTTAATAAGTCGTCTTCATTTCTGATACCACTCCTACCAGGGCAATAAAATGTCCTTTCGTGAATTAGGAAAGAACAAATCATATTTTCCATATTTGCTAACTACAACAATTCCCCTTTCCAGTAATGTTACAGTAAGAAAGATTAAATTGTCATCCAGTAGTTATTTTCAAGTCCTGCTCCTCGTGCTATAGCAGTCTTCAGTTTTCTTGAGAAGAACATTCTAACACAATAAGAACCTTCATTCTTTTATGTAATCTTCAAATTATTTGACTTTTGATAGGGATATAAAAGAACAAATAAATGGAATTTGAATTTCATTGTGTCAAGATTAAAGAGCCAAATCAAACATTTGACATCAAGTACACGATTATATTGATCACAACACTAGTCTACAAACGAAATAAATTATGATTTTGTATGCAATATAGTTTACTTGCACAACCTTTTATAATCACTTTCCACGCACAAGTTCTCTTCTATCTTGCCTCATTGTGCAGTCACACTGAACAGAGCGAAGAGGACATAGAGAAAAGGACATTCAGACAGACAAGCTTGCAGAGTTTTCTAAAATTAACAAGACAGTGTCAAATGTTATGGATTGTTTGCAGGCAAATTCACCACAGTATGATATCCCACCCACAGGTCATTCCAAAAGATGTCAGAGATTAACAAGAAAAAGAAGCGCCTGCCATAGTCTTTTCCTTCATATCTAAAGAATGAAATAAGGTCCTGATAATTCCAGTGAGAAATGTACACAACAAAGGAAATCAGAATACTACCATCTGTTAATTGAAATGAAGGGTTGATTTCATGTGCGCCCAATTTTTGTTTGATTCTGAGTAAAATAATAAAGGATCAGAAACAAGAATTATACAAATCAGAAGCAACAGGTAACAAAGAAACAGTAGCTTTCATTAGACGCATGCTTCATCGGTCCGTGCAATTAACCAACAAAACAGATGAAAGCCTGAAACAGTAAATTAATACCATCCAATATGTTTGCATGATTTAGCTACAAAAGAAATAGACAAACAACTGGTAATCAAAATAGAGTAATCTATCTTTTGAATGTTAAACCACAATCCAAATGTAGGCCACTCTGATAATGCAGCTGCCAAATGATATAACTATTCAGTGAACACTTCCGCTCATCGATAACCATGTTTATATTTCCTATATGAATCAAGGGGGAAAATATATAGTAACAAAGAAATTATTAATTTAGGAAAATACATCTAGGAACCACTAATGCGAATACATAAAACAGAAATCAGAAAAAAAAAAAAAAATCTATATAACAAAACTGTAGAAGGCAGAGAACATCTCTCCATGATAATGGTTTTCAATGAGAAAGCCTGCTCAGTAAACTCAGGTACATGCTCTGGAGTAAGATCGTAACAACAACCCATCAATTATTTTATAGCTGTATCTTCCCTAATTCAGGGAAACCATTTGAGTCAGCAATAAACCACATCTAAGAACACCTACAGATGCAATTTTTACCTCCCCTGCCCTAATCAAGAAGTATCCCTTTGCTCATTTTTCCAAGAATTCTTAGCAGCCTCGGAATTCAAATCACTGGAATCCGCATTTCCATCCTTGGGTTTAGAAAAGAAGGGATCCCATTCGTGAGGTCCAACCTCGCGCTGTCCCTCATCCAGCAACGCATACTTCCAACTATTCTCCTCAATGAAATTATCATCAGTGCGACCTTCCATGATGTCCTTCCTCAAATTGGTAACCTTGTCAATCACAGCCTGCACCGAAACATCAAACGCATCCTTAAGAGTCTCAAGTTTGGATCGAGGATCCGCGTACACCAATCTAGGGATCAAACTAATGACCTCCTCCCTCATGATCCTTACTTCCTCCTCGGGAATCTGTCTAAGCCTCTCTTCTATACTGACATTCCTCTTCCGAATATCGTCCTCCGGGATGAACACCGAGTACTTAGTATAATTCTTGGGAAGATGCCAAGTGTATTGTGTGTAAGCCGAACCAGGATGAAAAAACACAGGTATACACCCAGCTAGCATCGAATCAAAAGCAGATCTTCGGGTATAGGAATCCCCTTGAGGCTGAAGGCAGAAAAGTGACCCTTGAAACATCTGCATTATGCTGCTGGGGGAATGACACTTACTCTCCCCAAAATCACACTCCAACAACTTCCCCACCTCGGATCTCCTACACTGCTCAATAATCTGCCCCCGAATCGATTTGGGGTTATCCGGCCGCGGAGCCCCGGCGAAAGAAAACAACCACTTCCTCTCCAACCTCCGCATCCTCTCCTGCCAAATGAACACATCATCATCCTTAGCAGGGTGAAAATACGTGGGATAAGGAATCCCAAAATCATTCGCATTCCAGGGACTCGACTCCACCACAAGCATGGACATGTTCCGCGCCGCAGGCAGAAACAAAAGCTTGTTCCCCCAGTCCGATTCCTCCTCAGAGAGTCTCCGAAAATCCCACGTGATCCTCCCCGCCACGAGAAAATGGTCCCTCCCGTTCATGATCTTCCACTCGGGCCTCTTCACGAGCCAATCAACGAGCTCAAGCGACGCAGAGTCTCTGACGGATATGTTATAGCCCCAGAGGTAGCGCGCGATGTCGAAGCCGGCGTAGAAGGGGACGAAGAACGCAGCGGCAAGGGAAGGGTCGCGGGTGAGGCAGTCGTACTGCTTCATCCGGTTGCTGAAGATGACGTCAACGGCGAACTGATTGGTGGCGTACCAGCCGGTGTCAGAGAAGACGCCGTTAATGTTTTCCAAGGGGGGGCCGAGGCCGGCGTTGGTGGTGAACTTGCACATGTTGGTCCAAAGGGAAAGCGTTCTGCACTTCTTCAACATGTCCACGTTGAAGTGCGAGGGGAGGTCGTGGACGTAGATGTAGCGCCCTCCGCAGGTGTCGGACTTGTTGAGAGCGGTGCGTAGGGCACGTTGGAAGGGGAAGGAGGGTGTCGGAGGCGTTTCAATTAGGGTTGTTTGGGAACCGAGGCTTTTGCGAGGTTGCTGGAAGATGACAGGGAGAGGGGTTAGTTTGGGGGATTGGTTTCCGAGAACGGCGAAGTGGAAGTAGAGGAGGAGGAACCAGAAGAATGCGGAGAGTGATGCGAGGAAGCAGAGGCGGGAATTAGGGTTCCTGGTGGTGGTTTTCTCCATCTGGTCAGGGAGAATGCCCGCCACGGGGCGGCGTCTCATTGGAGTCCGATTCCGATTCCGATGGAACTCCGGCAGCTCATCGAAACCCTAAATAGGAGAAAGAATGTGAATGGCGAGGAAGTGAATGGCGAGGAAATGAAAGGATTATGTGAGTGATGGATTGAGAAGAAAGGAAAAAAGTGCATAGTTTGAAGGAAGGAAGGAGAGTATGGAGATGAGCAACGTGCGCTGCTGGAAACTGTCGAGTGTCGGTGGCTTCTTATATGCACCAACTCACACCTCCTGTCACGTGTCGGTTTCCCCCAAATCACTTATGCTCTCTCTTTTTGGATCAAGAGATCAATTTTTGGGAGGGGGAAGATGATTTAATTGATGTAATAAATAGAAAATTATTTTTAATTAATAAATTTGTAAGATTATTATTTTAATTTTAGGTTTAGAATAAATTTAAAATAAGTTATAATAAATTATTTATATTTGTTACTCATATTTGATTAAAGCATTATTATTGTGTTACATGTAGAGTTATGAATAATTAATATCATTATTACATCAAAAATTAAAAAACAAATTCATAAAATAAAATTATTATTGTATATATTATTGTTATTAATTTACAGTTTTAATATTTTTATTGTTATAATTATTACTTATTGTTTTATTAATATTTTTATATTATTATTCATAATTTTCTAGTTTTTATTTTATGAATTTATTATTATTGTTGTTTTTTATTAATAATTTATTATTATATATATTTTATTATTGTTGTATTATATGATATTATATTTAACATATAACATAATGTGTTATTTATTTTTTAATTATGTTATATATATATATATATATATATATATATATATATATATATATATATATATAGTTAAAATAAGGGAATATAAGCAAATTGTTCAAGTAGTAGTTGTATTTCTCTTTATGTCAGTTTGTTTTAGCCAGACAGATAGAAAAAGGTTACTTTCTTTCTTTTCTAAGTGGATCCTTTCCAATCATTGAAAACAAATCTATTAATTTATTATTTTATTACCTCCATATATATAATCTTTTAAATATAGTCATTTTATTTATTTTATAAAACTCATACCATAACCACCCACACTCTTTTCCTTTTTATCTCTGTCATATAAGTGCATGTAACTTACACAGAAAATAACAGTTTAATAAATTAACAAAACAATTGTGCAATTCATACAAAAACGAAAAAACAAAACTTACCATTTGATACTTAATAACAAGTGATGGTTGATAAAAAGGAGTTGGCAAATGAAAAAAAAACCTCTTACTTTTAAAATCAATTATTGGGTAGTAGTTGTAATTACTATACCAGTTCAGTTAATAATAATTGTAATTATTGAAATATTAATGACTCTATACTGCTACCTCTAGGTAATCTCTTGTCTCTATGAGAACCTTAATAACTAGTTAAACTAAGGCACAAGATATAAGTATTACATAAGCCGTTTACTTTCATGAATATTTTTTAGACTATGATCTAACTCTCATCACATCACATGAGCCACAAACGAAATAGGATTCACTATTTTTTACTGTTGAGATTCAAATGATTAACAACATACTCTATTCGCCTAACACATGTGATCCAAAAGTAACTTTTGTCTTTAGACCTATATTTTATGATTATCACTGCAAAAACTTTTCACGGGAAAAACGTTATCTGAACTTATATAAAACAGATTTAATTAACTTTCTGAGTTTTGATAGTTATTCTTAATTGAGGTTTTATTAGTTTTTTATTAAGTTTTCATTAATTTTATTTTATTGAATAATTAAAGTTTTTATATTTGTATTGAATTTTTCTTATTTAATTTTTTATTAAATGTGTGATGTGGCCATTATCTTGATTTCTTAATTTACTTATTTTCCCATATTAAGAGATGTGAAGTTTTATAACTATTATAAAATAATATTGTAGTTAATATAAAATGAAAAATAATTTTTTTTATTGGAATAATAAGAGACTATCAATGCTATTTACACCAATAATGTCGCAGTGATCGTCCTTAGTTATAGGAAATAAAGCAAAACTCATTCAAGAACAATATTTTTATCCAATACGTTTTTAATAAAAATAATAAAAAATTACTTTTTATTTTTGATTCGTTCTGTATTTGAAGAGCTGTTGTTGGTAAGAAATATATATAAGTAAAAAGTTTTTATCTGTTAATGCAAAATGAGCCGAACTTAAATACTTGAATGAAAAACTGTTAAATAAATAAAGTAAGTAAAATATTAGAATGTTGTTTCTCTCCTAGAGTATTAAAATTTGTTCCTACAGAACCTGAGGGCCAAGAACAATAAAAGTTCTTGTGAAGCCTTGAGGCTGAGAACAAAACTTCGAGGTGTCAACTCTCCTGGTCTCTCTCTCTCTAGTCTTCTCCCCCAGTCCCCCTCAGTTATCAGAAGTATCTTATCTGATAAGGCAGATTTTTTTCCCTTCCAAAAGTCCCCTCTCGCTACACTTACTATTTTCTATTTATACTGTTGTGGTTGGCATTATGGGGAAGACGTATAGCCTCTTAGCCTTCAGAGATATGATAACTGTTCTGCACTATGTCAGAGGGAAGACGTGCAGTCTCTCTTGCATGAGGTTGTTGTTCTGCACCATGTCAGAGGGAAGGCGTGCAGTCTCTCTTGCATGAGGTTGTTGTTCTGCACCATGTCAGAGGGAAGACGTGTAGTCTCTTTTGCACAAGGTAGGCGTGCAGTCTCCTCTTTGCCAGGTAATGCGAGCGTCGTTCATTGGGATTTGTTCTTTTGTCAGATATAAGGTGCCTATTCCCAATGCAAAGGGAATGGAGATGTTGGTTTGTTGGTATTGGCTTGGTGCCTATCGTCTTGGGTACTTGTCAGCTTGGTTACCTGTTGGCATGACACTTGTTGGTCACTCATGTATGCTCGGGCACTTGTCGGCCTGGTTACTCCTCAGCCTGGTTACTTGTCGGCCATACTTGTAGTCCTAGGCACTTGTCGGCCTGGTTACTCCTCGGCCTAACACTTGTCGACCATACTTGTAGGCCTAGGTACTTGTCGGCCTGGTTACTCCGCGGCCTAACACTTGTCGGCCATTCTTGTAGGACCAGGCACTTGTCGGCCTGGTTACTCCTCAGCCTGGTCACTTGTCGGTCATACTTGTAGGCCTAGGCATTGGCCATATGGTACACAAGCCTCCCAAGCTTGAGTAGTTGTTGAAGTACGAAGAGCTTCATAGGTAGTGTTGTCGGCTTGAGCTCTTTGGGGACTTATCGGCCTGACACTTGTCGGCCATTCTTGTAGGACCAGGCACTTGTCGGCCTGGTTACTCCTCAGCCTGGTCACTTGTCGGTCATACTTGTAGGCCTAGGCATTGGCCATATGGTACAGAATTAGTTATTTTTTAAAAAACAAATCGAAAAGGCCTATCAAAATGAAAGAGATCTAAAAGTTTTATTTGAACTAATCTAGAAAGTGATTAAAAATCTCTGTGGTGGTGTCACTGTGGGACAAGTAAACTATTCTTATTTCTACAATATTTTTTATGAAGCACTAATCATAAACATTATCTTGAGAGTAAAAATGAGAAATAACCAACGCCCGTCGATGTTGATGGCGACGCCTTAACATTGTAGCAAATCCTCAATATCAAGTAGGAATTGCAAGGTAGCAACGAACAAATCACGAAGCAAGTTGAGAAATTGCAAGTTGAGAGGAAACACCAAAGAGAGGAGATTCACATTATATTCATGCACTTTAATGTTTAAGTCTGATTAAATTGTCGTCTACATAATGTAGTCGAAAGGCCCGTTACTAAAATGGATCACGAATGGTGCGTCCTTAAACGGATCACCAAATGGTGTGTCCTTAAATGGGTCACCAAATAGTGTGTCCCTAATGAATCACTGAATGATGTGTCTCTAAAATGGCCACTGAAAGGTGCATCCCTAAACTAAACGGGTCATCGAATGGTGCGTCCCTAAACTAAATGGACCACCAAATGGTATGTCCTAAACGAGTCATTGAATAGTGTGTCCCAAAAGTGGCCACCGAAAGTTGTCCCTAAACTAAACATACCACTAGATGGTGCGTCCATAAACTAAACGAGTCACTGAATAGTGCATCTCTAAACTGGTCACCAATGATGCGTCCCTATAGTGGACATCGAAAGGTGTGTCTCTAAACTAAATGGGTCACCAAATGGTGCGTCTCTAAAGTGGCTATCTAAACTAAAATAGCCACCGAATGGTGCATCTCAAAGTGGTCACAGAATGGTGCATTCCTAAACTAAATGGATCACCGAATGATGCGTCCTTAATGTGACCACTAAAAGTTATGTCCCTAAACTAAATAGGTCACCAAATGGTGCACCCATAATCGGGCCATCGAATGGTACATCCCTAAAATAAATGAGTCACCGAATGATACATCCTAAAATAAACAGCCACCAAATGGTGCGTCCTTAAATGGGCCACCGAATGGTGTATCCTTAAAGTGACCACTAAAAAGTGCATCCTTAAACTAAACGAACACCAAATTATGCGTCTATAAGCGGGTTATTGAATCGTATGTCCCTAAACTAAATGAGCTACCAAATAGTGCGTCCATAAACGAGCTACTGAATGGTGCGTCCCTAAACAGACCACCAATGGTATGTCTCTAAAGTGGTCACTGAATGGTGCGTTAATAAATAGGTCATCTCAATACAAAGTCATATCTCAAAATAACAATTGAATCATCTACAATTTTTGCAACTTGGAATGAAAACCAATAAACTTAAGCCAAGTGTAAAGGTGTCTCCGTAAATAAATTACGAGAAACGTTATGAGCCTAATAAAGTCTCTTCGCTTATTCGACTTAAGGTTGGGGGTTTGTGACCCCTCTTAAGCCCGAAGGGATGTTGTTAGTAGGAAAATGTATAAGTAAGAAGTTTTAAGTGTCTATACAAAATGGGTTGAAAGACAGAACCAAAAATTTTATCAGTGATAATAATATGTTAGGATTATTATAATTAATGCAATAAATTAAATATTTTCGATAATTAATACTTAAATACTTGAACGTTAAAGGAAATATGTAAAATAGTGAAATGTTAACCAAAATCATTTATTTTCTAAGAAATAAATTAAAAAGACTTACCAAGAAGAAAGAACATTGGAAAATTCTATTTAGAATATCCAACAAAACGATTAAAAACCTCAATAATTAAAAAAAATTTATATTAACATAATATTATTTTATATTAATAATAAAACTTCATATTTCTTTAATATAGAAAGATAAATAAAACAGTATGATCGAACAAGATAACAATCATGATTACTGAACTTAAATGAAAAAATTAATAGAAACTCAATTAAAAATATATAAATTTGTGATTGATTTAAAATTTAATTAAACCTAAAAAATATAAATAATTTATTATAACTTCATTACATTTTATTCCTAAAGAAATTGAAAAAAATAAAAGAAGTATAAAGTGACATATTGTTCAGTATAGTATAAATCAAGGAGAAAGAGTATACAACAACAAAAAGTTACTCACCTTGTTTTTATTCCATCATGTTATGATATCAGGAGAGAATTGATGCTGAAAAATATAAACTGATTTTACATTTTACTCTTTTTCTATATTATTTTTTAATATATAACTTACAAAATAATTTATTGTTTACTTTTTTACTTTATTTCTTGAATAAACATCGTACAAAGTTCATTACTAAAATAATATAGCGTTATCACTTTAATAAAATAAAACATACAATTAACCTGTTATTAACTTTAATTTTATTATATAAATTAATATTTTGTCATCAACCTTAAGTTTATCGATATTGATAATTTTTTCATTCATAAAATATCAACAAAACTTCCTACAGTAACGCCTAATGCAAACTCATGAACAATTTAGTTGTTTTCTATCTATATTAAGACTTATTATGCTATAGAAAAGTTTATTAGCTTCTGTGACAAGTTACATACAAAGAACAACTTAACTTACTAAATTCAAAACTTTTATGCTATTATTTAATATCTTATTAAATAGACAATACTTCTATGTTTCAAGACTTTTATGTTATTTAAAACTTTTATCTTTTGATCATTAGAATTTAATTTTGTAAGGTTTAAAACTTGAAATTTATTGTTTAGTTAGTGTTTTGTTGAATACTTGTAATTTTTATATTGTTTTTAGTTTTATTTATAATTACTAAAAAGATTAAAATATAATGAGTTGCAATTTTCTAATTTTATATAAGTCTTATTTTACACTCATTCATGTATTATACATTAGTTAGAGATATTCAAGACACCTCCTCCTCACATTAAAACATGTATATTTTATAATAATTTTTTTTTATCTTTTTAAGAAATGAGTTTTAAACTTAACTTTAAAAAAATTATAAAACAATGTTTATATTCACTTATATATTATGAATTTGTTTTATTTATAGTTAATACGGACTTCTAATAATAAAAATTGACTTTACTTAGAAAAGTATTTTTAGATTTTGATGTTTTAATCAACTTAGTAGTGATTAGAAATATTGTTAGTTCATAATGTATAAAAATTTCATAAGATTAAATTAGACATAAAATTTCTTTTCTAAAATAATATCAAAATTTATTTTATCAAAATGTGATAAACCACTCGCTCTCCAACTACTTACACATATTCAATATATTCAGTTTCATGAAAAAAAAAATATCAGGTAAATAAATCATGCATACAAATCAAAATATGTTAAACAC
>Ga0209700_102869_pt1 | contig 34180 bp, 15 predicted proteins | sample SiratroredBW_FD_187528 | JGI IMG/M metagenome (GOLD analysis project Ga0209700, IMG submission 187528) | Root nodule microbial communities of legume samples collected from California, USA - Siratro red BW (SPAdes) (version 2) | ecosystem: Host-associated > Plants > Roots > Nodule | place: USA...
ATATATATAATATATATATATATATATATATATATATATATATATATATATATATATATTATTTTGTAAAATTGAATTAGATATAAATTTATTTTCTAAAATAAAAACTTAAAAGCAAAAAATTCTAAGAGTTATAATCAATTGGAATACGTGTAAAAGTAAAACATTTAGTATATATCGATAATATAAACTCCAACTAGAGACTATGATTGTGTTGAGATGTAAACAAAATTAGAAAACAGTATAATTACAATATTTCATATAAATAATTGTATTTTATTATTTTTTTAATAATGAATGAGAACAGTATATTTTATTTATTTATTTTGTGATTGTTTATGTATATGTTTGTATTTAGTTTATTCCTAACATATTAGTATTTAGAACTGGTATGTGAGGGACTCATGTGAACGAGAAATCAATACTTTCAGCGAGTTGAAACAATATTACGAATGGATGATCAAATTCTTTTAGTAATTTTCGCAATTGAATGGATGATCAAATTCTTTTAGTAATTTTCGCAATTGATTTAAAGATAAATATATTTTCAAAATAACAATTTTAAATAAGATTTAAGAAATTAAAATATATTTATATTTAAGTACATTAAGTATGACCTTTTTTTTCACATCTGAATCCAAATGGAGTGCTTCATATTTTTTTTAAAAACTATTCAAAATTTTGTAATTTTTAAAATTAGATAATCCATAATAATTGATATATTAAAAATTTTGTCTTGTGTAATGCTATTTTCTTTTGTTTCATCTTATTTTTTTCACTCTTCTTTTTCTGATGATTAAGTAAGTTTTGAGTTTTTATGTAGCTTTCGAACTAAGTTTGCTAAACACACACCCTTTATATGTTACCAATATTCTAGTCTAGAATTATCCTTGAAAATGAAAAAAACATGCATCTCGAAAATGAATATTCATGGGAACTATGCTCATTTAATGTTGTGTAGAAGGTCTCACGTTGTTTTCCTCTAACCTCGTGAGATGTCTGCTCCTTCTGTTCCTCCAACCATAGTAATTTAGTGTATTCAAAGATTTGAACAAACCAAACGACAGGTTTCTGGGGGCTTCAGCTTCCACTTACAGTAAGGGTTGGAGTTCTTTAATTAGACCTTATCTCTTTACTAATTATATTTTTACCTTTGCACTCACATTGTAAGATAAAATTATTTTTAAAGTAACATCTATTAAATTTATAAAACGAAAGAGACATTAGTGATATTGATCAATTAAAATTGAATAATACTATTTGATTGAATAAATATAGTATAAATATTTAAAACTTAATTATATTGTAGTCCGTTAAACTTCTTTTCTTATAATTAACCTTAGAGAAGAACAATTCAAATCTCATAATAGTTTGAGATAGAGACTAAAAAGAATATATAATTATTCTATTTTTTTTTTGTCTCCTCTTTTCCTTGTATATTAATTTCGAAAATAAAGGTTACACATATTGAAAGCAAACCACTCATGCCAGGTATAGGAAAATAGTTATTTACATGTGAAGAAGAGACTGTGAATCATGTGTAGTGATTAATGCAAGGAAAACTTAAGATTTCTACCTTAGCTAATATTATTATAACTTTATTATAAGAAAACAATATTTTAGTGTTGGGTGAAAAGAAGAAGTAATAGAGATTGATCATAAAGTGTGATTAGTGTTAGAGTCTTGTATTCGTAAAAAATAAAATAAAATCAAACTCTATTAGTGTAAGCTATGTAATTTAGCCTAAATTTATATATCAGATGCTACTAGCATTGGTCTAACCAACACTATGTGTATAACATTTATTTAAATTATTTTATTGTAACATCAGCATATGCAATATTAAAAATGGAAGAAAATAACAAAAAATGTAGCCTAACAAAAAACAGTTGCTTTAATTAAGTTGTGTAATTTAATTAAATATAGTTGTGTCGGTCTAGTTAAAGCTTTAAAAAAATTGTAATACAATAAAAATGTGATTATAGAGTTGGTCTAGTCGATGTTAGATGATAATAAAGCTAAATTGATAGTTTTTACTTTATAAAAATTAAAGTTGGGAAGTTTCAGTTGAAATGAGTGGTTATAATATCTTTTATCATGTTGTTTGACATATTTTATTAAACTTGTTATATAGTATGTTTTTGAAGCTTGCTTGAATCTATATAATTGTTTGTATAGTTAATAGACCTTTTCTTCTTCACTTTCACTCACAAAGACCTTAAAAATGTTCAATATAGACATTTTTGTCCCATTTACCATTAAAAACCTTAAACAAACATGTTATATTTGAAATATTGAATAGTTTACTGTTTTGGTTTGATATTGTTTTAATTGGTTGGTAGATTTTGAACTAATAATTGGTTTATTTGTTATTTTAGAGGATTAAGCAAGTGATGCAACATGCAACCAAATTAAATGATGTAGTTTTTGCAGTACGAAGTAGTCTTCTTATGAGTAGAGTTCATATAAGTTTTGGTGCTTATTATGATGGTCTCGGAAGCATTGATGAGGTGCCTTCATGAAGCAATTGGAGTCTACAATGGATCAATAGTGCTACAAGATATACCAATGTGAAATATATTAATGTATATACTTACTTGAATGTGGAATATATTAATGTGTATACTTACTTGACACTACAATTGAAAAAGCTTGTTCTTAACTTGAAGAAAAATTGAATTCAAACAAATAAAACACACAATTAGGCAAGTTGTTTTATGCTAGCTCAATTCAGATTTTATTGGACTTGCGAATTGAATTTACATTCTAAATTCTCTTCTTCCATTTTTCCCCTCTCTCTTGTTTTAATTTTAAATTGTTTTTATTGCCAACTTTTGCTATCGGTACATTTTTTAGGAATATGTTCTAGTGGATATAGCGGTACATCATAATGTATTAGGTGTGGAAGAGTATCTTACACAACATAAAAAAAATTCAAATATAGGAGTAGAAAAGCTAGATTAGGGTGGGAAATGAAATCCAATTCACATTAATAATTACACATGCTAAAATATTTTTTCACTTTACACAAAATATTGACTAAATCGACACATCTCAAATAAAATAATATTATTTTACATTAGCTCAACCCACACATAACTCTTCATTAAATTTTATTTTAATTATAATTCTTTAAATTTCACTTTACGCATGCTAAACCGACACTTCCTACTATTAATTCATTTTAAATGAAAAATTAGCGTACAATTTAAACATTAATCACTTCGATACAAATTACGTTTTAATAATTTTTTTTATTTAAATTTTTTTTAGTGCCAACTTATACTCTATTTAACTGACTCTAACTTTTATAATTACGACAATGTCGTACTAGAGTTGGTTTGACGGAATCTCAAAATGTTACCTTTCTAATTGACACTCTTTCTAGTACCCAATTCATTATATTCTTATAGGGTTTCTACAATAATATCCATTGAAATTAGTTTCATTTAACTTAATTACATGTCACGAATCTCATTAATAGTTTTGTGGGGGCTTCTCTGTTTTATTTGCTTTTCAAGTAACATTCACATTTCTGTCATCATTTTTTATTCAAATTGATTATTATTCAAACAAAGTGATCTATAGTTGTATAATACAATATATGACACACAGCAATAAATGAGCTGTGCACATCTTCTTGATGAAATTACATATATTAATTTTAACACAATAAGAAAATGTCTGTATTCTTGCAGAAAAGCTATTTAGCTAAAGTATATAGTAAATGAATTCAATAGCTAACACACATAAATATAGATTCATATAGTTGTTAGACATTGTAAGCATGTTTTATAAAATTACAATACCATAAATGAGATTAGTCATAAAGAATAAATAATGAAAATGTAGTGGCTAGAGTTTGCATTCTATCATTAGCAAGAAAAAAGAAATTCTATCTGGGAGGAAAAAAATAGTACCTGAAAGCAGTTCAAATAATAGGAAGGATAGCTCATACAATTGGAAATTTGAAATTATTTGACTATACACCCGATACATGTATTTGTCACAGGTAGATATTAAATTATATTCTTGGATTCACGAGACTAAATCTCTTCCACCCAATTTGTGATTTGAGAAAAAATGTGTTATATCTTGGTTGATATATATATATATATATATATATATATATATATATATATATATATATATATATATATATATATATATATATATATTATAACTTATTTTCAAAGTTGTCTGTGTGATCTGAGAAGATGTAGTAAACGGTCAACGATGATCATGATATGTTATGGTTTGGGTCCTATATATTTAGAGGAGAAAACAAAACCATCACCATATATGTCTTTATGTAAATAAATACTAGTTTGGGGTGAAGAACCTATATGACAAAAAAAGATGCACATCAGTTATGCAACCTTTTCCTTCAAGTTTGTAAGAATCGGTGTTATCTGTCAAAATTCTTTTTCAAAATTCTCACTCATATATATATATAATTGAATTGTACCAGTCACTGCATGGTGTAGTGAATACCAGTGGGGTTGATAAGATAAGATTATGTTAGTGGAGTGATAATGAGAGCGTGTGAATTCACGTGAATTGATGTTTTTTTAATGTGTTAACAAATATTCATGTGCTGAACCTTCACATATCATTGCAAGGACCGGGTGCTGTGTTCTTGACTGAAGGGCAACTAAACAAGTTAATTAGGTATGTCCCTTATTCAATTTCAAATACGTGTGAGCCATATTGTCAACTTGGTGGTCACAATCCACAACTTTTTATTTTGGCAGGGTGTCAATGATAGTTGTTGATTTTGTTCCCTCTCTCTCCATTGGGACCCAAATCAGCTAACCATTTAGTCACCATTTTGTTTCTAGCTCGAGCTATGTAGTGCCAACTTGGCTGCCACGAGATATCCACGACATAATTAGCATAACATAAATACTTTTAGAAAAAAGTTTATTATATATAAGATTAAAATTAATTTATGTAAAAGTTCATTTGTAAAGAAATATATTTTTAAAATTTTATTTTATTTTTATATAAGGATTTAGAGGAAACTTGTCTAAAATCTATTATGAATAAATATACATTACCAATAAAAGTTTAAGTAAGAAGGACGATTATGGATTAAGACTAATTTGGATGGTCGTAAGTGTTCTAGATAGAAGCAAGAAACTTTTTTTTTTGCTATGCTTTGCTTGATCTGTCACAGATAAACTATAATCAGGGTTTTAAATGACATCCATGATTACAATTTTGTTATTGTTACTATATTGTGAAGATTATGGATAAATACAGTGAATATATCTATAAGTTCATTTGACATTAAACACTCTAAAACTGACCAAAAGTGTTGTAATTGTGGTGAAGGACAAATATATCATATAATCAGTATAAATCAATGTTTCCTTGTTCTCAGTATATCTAAAACTTAATAAAAAAAAAATTCATTCAACTAAACTTATCAATAAGTCTTTTAGTAAAAAAGTTAAATAAAATAAATTAAGTTTTCTAGTTTTTCTCTCATAATTAAATTAAGTTTAACATAGAGAGTTTAGAGAAAAATAACACGTGTGAAATCAGAACGTCTCATGTAAAAATAAATACATACCTCATCGAATATGTATGCAATTAGTATATGGTATGTACTTTATAAATCGTTTTTTAAGTATTTAATGCAAAAAGTGCTTGTTTATTTATGGATAATGTCAAATCCAATTTCAATTTAATAGAGATGTTTATTTAAAAAAAATAAAAATTAATATTTTATTTTATGTTGAGTATATAAATTAAAATTTTAAATATTCCGTTATTATTATTATTAAAAGTTATATCATCTCTAAACTTTCTATAACTTTTCTTTAAGATTATAAAGTTCATTTTATTTTCTTTTTATCGAAAAACTCCAATTGAGTAGGTGATATAGTAAAGAATATTTCTAACTAAATACAATTTCTTATAGGGTAATTTTTTTTTCTACAATCTCTTCTCTTGTATTTTAATAGTGCAGGTGAGCTTAGATTCTTACAATTATCTGAGATGGGAAGATAATATTTTATTTAAATATATTTGTTGATCATTTAAATGAATTTTTATACAGTAAGATTATTTTGAAGTATGATGATATTATGTTAATTTTGAATCTAAATATTCATTTTGAATTGTTTTACCACGTTAAGTTAAATTTTAAACTTTTTAAGTATGTCTAGACTTATAAAATAAGTTTTGGTTGGACTTTGAAATTTTATTAAGTTACTATTTAATTCTATTTTCTTTACTATTCTTGTTAAAGCAAGATATTGTTTGCTTAAACGAAAATGACAATAAAATAAAACTTTTTTTTAGCGTGATTTTTGTTTAAGTGAAAATTTTCTCATTTAACTGAAAATCAATATAAAAAAGATCATTTTTTATAAAAGATTTTCACTTGGTTGACAATCCTATCGTTAAGCAAATCATAGTTTTTCGAGTGAGTTATAGTAGTTAAGTGAGAAACACTTTATGCAAAGTAATTTTTATTATATAATTGATGTATTTTAGAGTTTAATAGTGTTAAATATATGTATATATATAGAGATGAAAATGTTTTAAAAGGATATTTGATCAATATGTGAAATACATTATATTTTTATTAATGATAAATGTAAATCATGATTGAAGATAAACTTTGTGTGATGAATCATATGTTATGAATGTGGTCATAATGTTTTTATATGTTAACAGTTAACAAAATATTATTAGAATGTGATGTAGGTATTAAGGTATTCATGTACTAAATTGATAGTTAGAGACACCAAATATTCGATTAGAAGTGTAGAAATGGTCATAGTGATCGTCAGTACTATCTTTATAAAATAAGATAAATGATTAGGTTTTCAAAAATTTTGTAAAGAAGGTTAATCTATATGTTCAAACTTAATACCAATTTTCTAAAAATAATTAATATTTATTCAATTTATGTATGTAGTTTGGGATTAATAATTTTAACCTTGCTTATATATTTAATATTATTATATGTCTAATAGAAAATATTATCATGACATTTTGTTTTGATTTGATGTTGTTACTGTAACAACCTAGAAAATCTGTCATCTGACTAGAAGTGGTAAAAGTGAAATGAGCATCTAATTATTATATTATTAAATTGAAAATACGTATTTATACGAAAAGTTAGTAATCAAGTCTCATTCTCACTTGAGCCACCATCTCTCTAAAACCTTTAACCTCCCTCTTCTCTGACTTCTCTCTAAGACTTCGGGTCCGTCTTTCATCAGTTTCTCGAGCGGAGCCCACCATTGGACTCGTGGCGAAGAACAAAGCAAGTCTACCCGATCAGAATCTCCAATAGAGTAAGTTCATTTTTTGCCCCTTCCCTTATAGTCAGTTTTAGGTTTTCGCTTTCCTCTACTTACCGAGCTTGCATGGGGCCTCTGAACCATCAGACGGTGCCTTTGTGAGCTCAGCTTCCTAGTTTGTTAGTCTGATCGTTGATCAGAGGTCCTTTGATGCAGATTCGAGTTCCTGAGGACTTTAGGCTATTGGGATTGTTACAGAGAATTTCAACTGCAATTCAGGTAAGGGAAGCTAACTTTAGTGCTTGTTTGGTTTATAAATTTAAGTCTTGAATAGAGAAGTTAATGATTGTAGTGGTTGTACAATTTGTATATGGTAAAGTTTCCTACAGGTCTGATGCATGCATGGTAACTCTGATGTAATGGATACTGTTGGTTTTTCTGCATTTTTCGCTCAGGCTAGGCAAGCTCGCCTAGGCGAAGGCACTTGGAAACCTGAGAGGTGCTTCGGGTCCAATTTCGCCCAGGCGAGAGGTGTTTCGCCCTGGCGAGAAAGTACTTTCGCCCAAGCGAGGGTATGGTCGCCAAGGCGAAAATGACCCTTGCTCTCTGGACCAATTTCGTTCAAGCAAGAATATTTTCGCTCAAGCGAAAGGGATTCTTGCTCAAGCTAGAAATTTTCGCTCAAGTTAAATCCAAAAAAAAAAAGTTTTTTTTTAACTTTCTGTTTTGATTGATTGATTCTTTGGTAATGCAATGTATGAATTTAACAAGATAGATTAATTGATAATTCAAATTTAATTGTATTGATAATTTAGGAATTTCTTTCATTTTTTTAGATTGAGATTGAGATTGAAAAGTGAATGAATGAATTAGTAGAGATCTATGTTATGATGTGATATTGATAGAGTATTGATGAAGTTGGTCAAGGCCTAGACATAGTGTTTTCAGGAAAGAAAACACCCGTGTCTGGGTTAGTTAGGAAGTGCATTGTCTAAGGATCGGGTGAACGAGTGATATCCTGACTCTACTAGTAGTATGAATCAAATAGACGATTATTACTAGGTGGTGAGAGTTGAAGGAGGTCTGAATTGGGTGACTGCAGCTTGAAACATAGCTAGGCAGGAAAGTCTCAGGGGGACTAACCTTGTCATACATGATTGATGATTTATTTGTGTGGAGTGGAGGCTGTGTGGGTTCACAGCGTGGAGATGTATGACAGGTGCATATCTCGAGGTCTATTCAATGCACGAGTCTTCCGGAAGTAGAGTCAAGTTTGTAGTGTGTCAGTATCTTATATTGTGTTGGTGCATGTAACTGAGTGAAAGACTTAAGTGGTGTTAATATTTGTGTTTGAATTGAAATACTCAAATATTATTAAAAATTTGGTTAGCTTACCATTTGTTTTGTTGTACTTGTGTTTTTGATATCTGTCTGCAATGATCGTGTTTTTGACACGGGAGCAAATGGCGTTGCAGATGGGTCTATGGAGGATCATTTGGAATGAGTGGTGCTTTTAGGCATAAGCTAAATTAAAGAAAAAACAATTGGGAGATATTTTGTAATTATGTTTTAGAATTCTGAAGGTAGAATTTTTAAATACTTTAGTTTAAAAGATTACTGTATGTTGATGAATCTTAATAATGATTAATAGAATGCTTAGTTTTATATATGTTATTTTTGAGGTGTTACAATTATTGTAGTTTTGTAATTACATTTTTACTTTATGAAAATATTATATATATATATATATATATATATATATATATATATATATATATATATATATATATATATATTAAAATCTATAATCTGTATTCTGATTTATAATTTTATTAGCTCGTCACAATTCTGTTCATAATATCGATTTTAGCTACCTTGCGTATATATATAACGTGTTTTTCAATAAAAAATAAGTAAAATAAATAAAATAAACTGGTTGAGTAATCTTATAAAACAGTAATCTTATAAAACAAAGGAAAGAGATTCACATTTAAAGTTTTTAGTTTGGTATAATTTTAATTGAAATTGAAATTTGTTTAATTCAATCAAGAACATAAATATGCATAAAAAAAACTCTTGATTCTTATCTAAGTTTGGAATTTGTTTTAAATTTTAATTAGATGATAGTTCGATTTTTATTGAAAATAAAATTCATAAGTGAATGGTGAAATATAAAAGACTATTAATTTTTAATTAGTTTTTTAAAATTTGTTTTGAATTGTAATTACATTAATTTTTAATTCAATAATGTTAAGAGTGACCATCCATATAACAACATAAAATTTTAATTACATAAAAAATCACAATTACATATTTTTTACGATTTTATTTAAAAATTCTTACAATCTTGCCTAAAATTTGAGTCGTATATAATATATTTAATCTTACTATCATACGATTTTACGATTAAAATCTTAATTTTTATTAAAAAGATCATTAATCTTTTTAATATTTATCTGTATACATGTGTATGATTTCTAAATATACAAGGAAGTTTTAAATAACTTTAGTAAAGAAGTATTAATAAAAAAATCTATTAGATTTAAAGAAATAATGAATAATTATTTAATCACCCATCAAATAAATGTATGGATTTGATTTAGTTGATTTATTTTTTATTTTATAATTAAAATATTAGATGGATTTTTCTAAGTATATAATAAATATTAAATTATGAAATAAAATAATGACAATTATCAAGTCATTTACCTTCTCATTGTTCTCGGGAATGCATATATCCTATTGGACCAATTCAATATGCAATACAGCATTTTCAGTGTAATGTACTGACCAATCATGTAATGATAGACTTACTCTATTTTTTTTTATCATTTCTTTTCAAATACTTATTATTTAAAATTATGTACTGAAATATATATCAAACCAAAATTTTAAAATTTGCATCAAATCAACACTTGATTATTTTACATGCGTAAGTATAAAAATATTTCCATACTCAAATAATCATATTTAATAGGTATTAAGAATTTTGATAATTATGATTCTTACAATTGTTAAATTTTGTTTACTTATTGATATATATATATATATATATATATATATATATATATAAGATTTATTAATATTAATAAGTAACATGTTATTTAATTTTTTATTGGATTACATGATTTAATAAAAGTAATAAATCCTAATATATTATTCTTCTGGATAGAAAAAAATAGATTCACATCCTCTTTAAAAAAACCTTTAGAAAATATTATATTCTAAGGAAGTTATTTTAAAAAATAAATTAAGCATAAAAACGTATTTTTCATTTTTAAAATTTTTAAAAATTAAAAGCTTAAAGGTGGAATAAATAAAAACTCTTATATCTTTTATTAAATTACAATTTTATCCATAGATCATGTAAAGACAATTATTATATAGAAAAAAGAGAGAACCCTTTTGTTAATTTAATTACCCACATTTTCAAGAGAAAAATAAATTTTAAATCAGAAAAATATTAGATGATACATTTGACACACACATAACTATTTAGATAAATTTATCAATCAAAACTTTAAAAATAAATAAAAAATAAAAAATATTTTGTCATAAATTAATATTAATTTATGTACAAGTAAATTAATATAATATGAAAAAATATTTTAGTTTTATATAAATAATTTCGAAAAAAAAGGAAAATTGAAATATACTATCACAAGTTTCCTAAATGTCAAAATATGAATTCTTCTCAAGATATTGACAAATTTGTAAAAGTATCAAATCAAAATAAAAGATAAAGATAGGAGCACAAAAGTTTATAATTATATTTTTGTTTGAATATAAGTGTTTGAATTCTTTATTTAAATGTCCAAATTGACAATTGTTTATATTTAGAAAATTTGGTGAATCACTTAGTCTTTATTTAATTATAAATAAAATAAATTTACTAATTGCTTGGAATTGATACTTTATATAATACTGTAGCAGATTTAGTAGTAGGTTGCTTGCTATCTTCCAATCCCTGTATCCATTATAAATACACCAATGTTTTCAATCCTAGTCTCATCATTATATGCAATTTTTCTAGCTGTGCTCCATTGTCTTCCTCTGTCTTCAGTTCATTCCTTCTTCTTTTTCTTCTTCTATTTCAAACACGACCAATTCCTTCTTTTCTTAGCTTAAACAAACTTTAAAAGATGGGTGGAAATTCCCCTTGTGCTTCATGCAAATTGCTGAGACGCAGATGCACAAAAGATTGCATCTTCGCTCCTTATTTTCTTTCTGATGAACCTCAAAAGTTTGCAATAGTTCATAAGGTTTTTGGTGCTAGCAATGTTAGCAAAATGTTGCAGGTATTTATTTCTTACTTTTCTCTTTGCATTCTTTCAGTGGTGAAAAATACCATTTTTCTGCTAGCTAATCGATTAATCTTAGATTTTACTCTGGATTTGAGAGATTCAAGTACTATTTATCAATATAATTGAAAAAAATTAAAACCTTTAGTATTTGGGGGTCTTTGTTTTTTTGGAGATATTAGTAGTGATTTTTCAGTGAATTCAGAGAGTGTTCTAAATGGTTGTTTTCAGGAACTTCCAGTTCAGCAGAGAGCAGATGCAGTGAGTAGTTTAGTGTATGAGGCAAGTGCTAGAGTAAGAGACCCTGTGTATGGTTGTGTTGGAGTCATATCCTATTTGCAAAACCAAGTTGCTGATCTTCAAATGCAGCTTGCAGTTGCTCAAGCAGAGGTCCTCTGCATCCAGATGGGAAATGACTCACTGATGCTACCCTCAGAAACTGATCTACACAAGTCTCATCTTCTTCAGAATAATTCCTCTAAGTTTCTTGATTTTGACACTTCTAACAATGTAGTTCATCAGTCCCTTAGTTATCTTAGACCTTGACATTATTTCTGTAATAAAAATTGTTCAAATGTATGCTTGTTTCTTCTCTGTATTTTGGAGACAAATTTCAAAGACTAAAGTTGACTCTAAAACTTGATTAAGGTGTTTCTATTAAGTTGTTAATGCAGCAAATAAAGACAAAGTGGGTGATGACTTTTAAATTGGCAAACATTCTCATTATTTTATATACAGAAGCTACCTTATTATCTGGAAACAAAAAGAAAACTTATATTTTTTAATATGTATCAAAACCTTTTGTTTTTCTCATTAGAAGCATTCTTTGTTTCTTTAACTGGAACAAGTGTTGTACAGGAATCATTCTACAAGAAAGAATCTTTGACTATTTAATTCCTTTGTAATATTTAAAAATGGTAATTTTTTAGTTTTATGTGTATATGGTGATTTATGTTTTCTCATACTGGGACTTTGGAATGAGAAAGAAAATGGAAAGAGAGATTTAAAGAGAATGAAAAGACGGAAATATATTATAAAAAATAATATATAGTAAATTTTTATTTATGAAACTAATAAATTGTAATAAAAACTATAAAAATATAAGTAACAAATAAAAAATTGTTGTTACAGATACAATACAGAATGTTTTGGTACACAAGTGTTCAAAATTTATTGAGACTTAAATATAAATAAAATTATTTAATGATGTCATAAAAAGGATTCTAATTCTTTTTATTGAGAATATTTTTTTTTTAATTTAAACTATTTAAATTATTTCTAATTTTGATTAGCTCATATATTTAATGAATTTAAAGAATAAATTTATATAGTTTACTTTCTAATAATCTAGTGAATATATACTAATTTTATTATTTTTATACTACTAGATAATTAATATAAATATAAAGCATTTATATTGACATTTTAAATTTTTTAATTACTATATAAAGATATGAAAATAGGATTTTGTTGTAATTATGGAGAAAGAATCTAATCACCCTTCAAATCTAATTTATTAGATAAAAATTATAGATTTGATTTATTTTTATTTTTGTGGTGAAATTGTACGTAATAAATAAAAAAGATCACATTTTTATCAGAAAAAAATATACAAATTCAATTTATTTCTATTCGTATTATGAAATTGTGTATAATAAATAAATAAAAAATCACATTTTAAAAAAAATAAAAAAGTAATGTATTCAAATGAATTAATATCTTGAAATTAATTAAGAAAAGATAGAAACTTGATTTGTTTAAACTAGAGTTTTGATGAATAAATTTATCTCATTAAATAATTGTACACAGTATTCATTTTATATTATTTTTTCCAAATTAAATTGTAATTTTTAACTTTTAATTTATTATTTTATTATTTTTTATACAACTTAAAAAAATATATATTATATACACTTGTATCAAAGAATTTCAAAATATACTATAAATTGCATATATACACATAAATACATTTATAAGAAAAATAAAGCAATAGCTAATATATTAAAGAAAAAATAAGTTAATTGAATTTAAAAAATAATATTATAGATAAAAAAATTATACAATTTCATTATAACTACATATTCACACATGCAATAATAGATATGCATGAGTTTATATAACAAAAGGTCAAAAAATAATTTCTTATACATATTGCTAATACTTGGATTTCTATAAAACATATCTACTGGTCCTTTTTATCTATCATTATTTATTCTCTTATTATTGTTAATTATGAAAATTTTAAATTCATCTTTACTTCGATTATTATCATCATTTGTACCATATATACATTGATGGATGGAAGAAAAGACTTTTCTTCTTTAAATAGTTTTCAAAATTATTTTCTCATATTTTTCTAATTTTGGTATAAGTTGAATATTGTCCTTTTTTGTTATTTGATATTCTTTAGCTCTAGTAATTCATTCTTCTATATATTTTTAATAATAATTATAAATAATTGTGTTCAAGATTGATTTAAACATCATATCACAATGTCTCTAACGTGAGTCATTTCTGTGGAACGTTCTTGAAGTGCCATCTATAGTGATCATTGTTATTGCTTGAAAATGAGTGAAATATTTTTACAGAAAATAATTATACTGAAAATTTATAAAAAAACAACAAATGGAATCATCGAATATCATAATGACATATTCTTTTACAAATTTGTTACTAGTTATATGTGAATGTTTAGATGTTTTTGTACTAGGGAGATATACTTGTGAAACAAATAACATATAGAGTGTTAAGTTATTTAAAAAAAGTAGTACAAATAAAAAAAAATTGAACAAGTACTGGAATTTAATTAACTTTTCATGGTTAGAGATGAAACGGAAAACACGTGGATAATACAGGCTTTTTGAAAGTAAAATGTTGGTTGAGTTACTTTTGATTTTAAAGGATAAAGTTGGTTAAGACAAGTAAGAGTAATTGTTATGATACTGTTCCAAGTTTTCCTTACAATAATTTAATTTAAATTTGAATCCAATATAATTATAATTCTAAATAATTTGAGCACCATTAATTTGACGCTAATACAATATAATAACTTTATTGTAATGTATAACAGATTAAAATAAATGTAAAACTTGAATTAAGTTATATTTCATAAATAAATATTTAAAATCAACAGATTTCTTATAAATACAATATTATATTACATAAAATATTTTTATAAATATTTTTTTATTATTAATATAAACTAGTTTAAATACTTATATTTTTAAGAAAGTTTTAAAATAAAATTAAGTTAAAAAACTCAAAATACAATCTCTACTACACATGAAAAATCCATCAAATATTATATTCTTAAAGGCATGTAAGAGGGTTAAAGAAGGAATATGTATCTAAATTATCTTTGGTCTCAACTCTTAAGTGATGTGGGACTATTAAGCATTTTGGAACAACCAATCTCAAGTCCATTAAGATAATATTGTTAGAATCAATCACCACATCTAAAGTATTGTCCACTTTATAACTTGGAGTTCCATCACAATTTTGTCCTTGAAAGGTGATCGCAAGTTCATTAAGATAATATAGTTAAGGTCAATCATCGTATCTGAGATGTTTTGAAAGGTCGATTCCTAAGGAGACTATTGAGCGAAACATTAAGAGAGAGTCCTTACTTGTACCGTCGTTCACACACCTATACGGGACACGTTTGCCTGAAACCTCCATCAAGAAAACTTTCAATACAAGGTCAAACTGATCCCATTTGTCCAGCGACAAAGATGAACCATCAGCTCTAATACCACTTGTTGGGAGAATCCAAGGGGAAAAACACCGGAGAGATCTCACAAGATGAAACATGAGCCAACATATAAGGGAATGACACCACCTTCAACCCAAAACCTTAAGGCATTAGGTTTGTGGGTCTTCTTTCTTATATGTTGCTCAACTTTCTCATTTCTATCCAATGTGGGACTTAGACTCACACTTGAATACGTAACAGCCAAAACTATCATCTAATCTTGAGATGGACACATCATTTATCAATACTTTCAAAACACTTTAGAAAATATTTTTCAAAAGAACGATGACACTTTCCAACACACAGTAGTCAGCATGCAACAATGGTGAGTGGAGGTGATGAAGGATCACTTGGAGGACAACACATAAAGCCACTCACAAGGGCCATGGTTAGAAGAATGGAGGAGAAAAAAGAGGCTTCAAAAGATTGAGGGTAGAATCTTTTGTATATGAGTAATTTTTCCTTTGTATAGAAGTAACTTTTCCTTTTGTATAAAGAAAAAAGAAACTTAGGTAAACTAAGTTTTGGGCCAAATTGAGGGTTTGAGCTCTAAGGTGCAACCCTCCTTATTAGGAAAGTTAAAACATTAATTGAGGAGGTTAGAATGGAGTCAAACTTAGCCTACCACAAGCCTACATGAATATACACATATCAAGGAAGCTTAGAAACTTACAAACACTTGGAAAATGCAAGATTTAAGCAATATGGGTCTTGGGGACTGATAAGTACCAATTTTGAGTGTTTTTATATATGAGAAATATTGAGTACTTGTGGGTTTAAGTGTTATTTAAAATAGTAATTATTCCCAATTTTAGAATTTTTGAATTTAAATTTATGTTTTCAGTTCTAAGTTAAAGGAAATCATTTAATCTCAATTATTGTGGAATTTCAGGTATAAAAGAATGAAGAAAATGATAGATTGGAAGATTCATGAAGAAAATAAATAAAAAGTTTAAAATAGAAAAAAGCCCAAGAGAAAAGTCACTTAACCTAGGCCCAAAACCAAGTTTAAAAAGGAGATCTTTAGGGTTTTGAGAGGAAAAGACCTAGAGAAACGAAGGCAGACGACAAGAACGAAAGCAAAACACCAATTTTCTTCTTCTCTTGCAATTTTCCTTTCATTGGGTTGTAATGACTACCATGGGTAGCTAATTCTTCATCTTTGGGATTGAATGTAATCTTTTGAACTCATTCATATTTTGTGATTTTTATATATAATATTCAGTTTCTACTCAATTGGTATTTTCATCTTGTGCTTAATGCTAGATTTTATCTGATCAATAAAGTCTTGATTTTGATTCTTAAATTTAACTAGGAAGTACTTTGAGTTTCTGACCTAAATGAAAATACTCAATATATTGGAATACTAGGGATATATTTCGATGTATTGATTACATATAACATCTATTTTTAATGTTGGGTAATTTACTAAATAGCTGAGGGATCAGTGTTTAGGAAATTTCCTTATGAATTTCATATCAAAGGAACCGGTGTGAATGATTTTTATATGTGCATCAATTGTGAGTAGTTACGGATATTGTATATTTTTATCAAATTCAAAATATGAACAAGGGAGATAGATGAAGTTCAATCTCAGAGTTCTTCTAGATCATGCAAACTCCTTTTTATAATTGTTATTTATTTTTAATTGTTCTTTATAGCTTATTAATTCAAATTATAATAAACCATCTTAAACTTTTATTTGCTTAGTGAGTCATGAATTTGAGATTTAATAGCAAAACTGTTTTATGTGGGATCAACATCCTTACTTTATAAATCTATATTACTTTTGACTTAGTACACTTGCCAAAAAAGGTCAACAGGGACATATGTATGTGCGAAAATTACAAGTACAACTACACTTTAGACATTTTAGTCCCACATTCCCTTTAGACTAATGAGTGTTAAGAGCTCCTAAGCCTATAAATAAAAGCCTACCCCCATTCTTATAATCACTTTGAAATTGAATGAGAATTTGACTATGCATTTTGTTTGTCTTCTTATTCTTTTAAAGTCACTTAATTGAAAGTAATCTTCTCTTAGGTTCACCGCCAAAGGAACATTCCTTGTAAGTGAGCACCCTTCTTGAGTTTCTCTCTAGAAGGTTGAAGAAAAAATTGAAGTTTTATTGGAGTCTTTTGCTGCCTCCAAAAGGGTTTCCATCATTTGGTATCAAGAACTCAGCTTGGAAGATCTTCAAGAGCTAAGTGTTTTTCTTCCCTTTTATGTTTTTGTTCATGGCTTGTCTTGCATGTTTGTTTGAGTCTAGTTAGGACGGTGTCATATTTCACGTGTTCCATATTTTTTCTATCACATGTTAGATTATTCTCTTGTTTGTGTCTTTAATTACTTAACTTTAATTTTTTAATCCTCCATGTTTTGTTTAGAGTATTGCTTAACCTTATCATGTCATAAATTTCATAGAAGTTGTCCCAAATTTTTATACTTTTATATGTCATTGGAGCTTGAAAAAAAAAATCTAGTGCTTGCATTTTGATAGAGTTCTTCTATTGCTATTAGTTCATTAGCAAATTTCAAAAAAATAAAATAAAAATCTTTAGTAAAGGTGCAGGTTGTGACCTTGTAGGTTTCTTTGAGTGTTAATTTGAATTAATATCCTTGAAAGTTGAAATTGTGAAGAAAATTGCAATAGAAATTGTGTGTTGTGTGGAGTGTTTGTTTAACATTATTAGGCAAAAAAAAAAAAACAAATGAGAAAAAAATTGAAATAAAAAAAATGAGAAAGGGCCAAAATATACAAAAAATAAACAAAGAAAATAGTAGTGTTGTAACATATTTCATCATTTTGATTCAATTTGAGTTTCATTTTTGTTTTCCAAAATCTAGAACCATTCTTAGGTTCCTGTTAAAGTGTTATCTCCTTTTTATGCCTTATTTTGTTGCTTGTCAATTTCAATTTCTTCTATCTCCCTTGAGTTTGTCATTAAAACTGCCAAGTTGTTTAAAAAAAAAAATACATATCACATTGGATGTAAGAAATTCAAAGTTATGCGAGATTGTTTGAAAATAAATGGTCACTATATCGGATCAAGTAAATATAGTTGTTTAAAAAATAAAACAACCATCCTAATTCAAGATTGTCTAAAAGTAAATTATCAGTACAACGGGTCAAAACAATATAGTTGTTTGAAAAACAAAACGATCGTGAGATTGTTTGAAAATAAGTGGTCACTACATCAGATCATTGTATGAAGTACGAAGTCATTTAAAAATAAGTGACCATCATCTATCTATTTAATCCACCTATCTTCTCTACATAAGAGAAGATTCACTGTTTAAGATGGGAAACTCTCACTTGAGTAACCACTCATACTGCTTAAGTGAATATTATATTTAAAGGAGATAGAATTTGGTTTTTTTTTCTTTCTTCTATTTATATGTCCTCTTATCACTCGAGCGACCAACTCTAATAGGAGAGAAAGTTAACACTCATTATTGTTGAAACATCACACTGTCACGTCAGTGAAGTAAAACAAGTCATCAAATAAAACACTACTAAAAAAATATGACTTTTCACTTATTGAACAATCACTTGTCACTTAAGTGATGAGATTTACAAAGATGAGAAAATTGTTTCAACAACTCTCTTAATCAAGCTTAAAATTATAATTTGAGTGATAAACATTAACAACATTGTGCAAACAACAATTGATTGCCACTTGAGCTTTGTTAGAATGATTTCTTATTCAAGCAAAAATTTTAAAAAACAAAAAATTAGCAACAATGCATAAAAGATGCAATAATCCGTTATAAGATAAAGTCAAATATGAGTTGAAATCCTAAATTTAATATAAATGAACAAGTTAAACAATATATTAAGAGAAAATACTCACAAACATATTATATTAAAATTTCTTGTTGAAGATGATATCTTAAATTTGTTCATAATTCATTGATATGTAATCTATTGTTTAGGGTTTTTAGCTGAATTTGTCGTGTTGTAATTTGAATGTAGTAAAAATGATGGTGTCTAACAATAGTCACTCGTTGAATTATTACTTTAATATAAAAGATGCTTGATTCAATGATTTGAGTTACTGATTAAAAGTTAAACACATGGTTTCGATTAAAACACGTTATTAAGTGCCAACAGCTTTAAATTAAAACTTGTTGGCTTTGGGACCCTTAAAGGATATTAATTAAGATTCAATTATTTGTGACGCATGTGAAAAGAAAGCTTTATTAGAATAAATAAAACCTAATTCTTGCTTCAAATTTACACTAAAACAATGAATTTGATTTCCTTTTGGGATTGAGAAAAGGATTTATTTTAAATACATAGACAATGTAAACATAAAATTGTACAGTTAAATAATTATTTGTTTTAAAATAATTCTTATATGGTTGAGAATATAAGTTTATGAAAATTTTAAAACAATTATGTGAGGCCTCACAATAAGAAGTACATCAGAGAAAATCCAACTCTCGTTCTAGACCTTGTTTTGATGGAGAAATTTGTAGTAGGAGTTAAAAGATGCTGAATTGTATATAACAGCATTTGAATACAACACCATCAATAGAAAATTAAAATACACAGTAAATGACAAATATGTGTAAATATGAAATTCTTCGTCTTTGTGGAGACAAAAAAAAGTGATGCTGAACTGATAAAAAAATAGTGGGCACCACATTTATATTTTGAGGGCTCGAGGACAATACTTCCAAAACAAGTTTTGTTTTAGCCTTCAGATGCCATTAACATGCCACCCTCCCCAGTTACCTTATCTTTGACTTTCTTTTTTATTCTTTCACTTATTTAAAGTCAAAGTAAGAATTTCTGGCACTGTTTCATTACCTAACAAATTACCATTATGCAAAAAAAGGCTACCCTATATTGAACTTGAAGCTATTCTTATACCTATCAATTATTTTTGTGGCGCAGCCATATATGTTGATACACTACAAACAAAACCGTTTTGGTGTAAATTCAAATGTTTAAAATTGTGCAGCTTGGAGCATTGAACATCATGGTTACTGTTTTCTAGTCTTTGGGAAACCATTGTTACCCTAAAGTTGAAAGTTGTAGTATAATAGTGTTTTAAGTCTTTCTAACATTGGTCTAGATTCTGGCTAATTAATTTATGATGTATATTCTGTTACTTATATAGAAATTATGAGCTTGAAAGCTAAATTTTATTCCTCATTGCACCCTAACTATGGCATGCAATGCCAAATCCAAAATGCAAGATGCATACTTCCTTAATGACAATTTATTGCATTGACCTTTTATCTCCTATTCTGCCATACCCAAAATACAAGATCTACACTTCCTTAATGACAAAATTTATGGACCTTTTATCTCCAATTTATAAAATGGAGACTCTTCTAAATTCTGATTTGTGCCATCAAAACCGCAGACTTGTATGATGAATTTGAGACTAGAAATGCTGGAAGGAACTTTGAGCTCAGAAACATAGAAACAGTTTACATGTGCTACTCCAAGATACTCCTGCACATGTTCTAATGTGGTGCTTTGATTACCATCTTCTAGCTTTGGCACTTTCTCCACATACACATTGTAGTGTGGAAATACATCTTTTTTTCCTTCTTTCAGCTTCCAAGAAATTTTAACACTAAGGATCCTTGAACCCTGAGGATCAGTATTCCAATTGATGAATTCACCATCAACTAGCCAGGATGTAGAAACTGGAAAATCTGGCTTATAGTCGGAAGTCTTGACTGTGACATGACCAAGAACCGCAAAATAATCATTTGAGGAGGGCGCAGTATGATCAGGACCTAAGGGTCTGGATTTCAGACCCATTTTTGGCCTGTAGCACAAAGCATGGATTGCAGTCAGAACGTGTCCCACCATTTCAATCTTACCTTCATTTATAACCCATCCAGGGGCATTTCCCTTGTGTTCACTTGTTCTGACTACTTTGCTAAATGCACTTGACACATGATCCATTCCCTGGGAAATGAGTAGTACAGACATTGATTTGTTCACGGTAGAAGTGAACTCAAGCACGATTCCCAAAGAAGAATTGTTCTCAGATTTCACCTGCATTTGCCACAGACTTCATGTGTCAACGAGACTAAGAAAAGATAACTGTTAGTAATAGCAAGTTATATATAAAGATTTTGGTGAACTAGTCTGCATGTGCACTTTACCATTAGTCAAGGAAAAATACCTCAGCTGGGAACACGTCTCTTAAATGACATGTCTCATATGTGACACCTACAGACACTCGTACAACACGTAGACACTCGTATAACACGAATCGATAAAGTATTCAATTCAATCTGATACCTATAGACATTCGTATAACACGCATCCGTAAAATATCTAATTCAAAAAATATTTCTTTTGATATATGACAAATCTAACACAATTACATTTTTAAAAGAGGGTAATATAATGATTTTTTAAATTAAAAATTTATAAACTTATTATATAAGTTTGTGTTATAATTATAAAAATAAAAAACAAATCCAATATATAATTAAGAATATTTAGATTATATATGTTTTTTTTCACGTTTTGAATTTTAGATAAATGAACTAGATTTTTTTTTTATATTTGACTAATTTTGTTTATATATTTTTTTTTTATATTTGACTAATCTTGTTTATATATGATTTTTGAATACATAAATTTTGATTGTCAATTTATATAATTTATAGTGATCTAATATATAAATATCAAGACGTCTGTCTTATATTTTAGATGTCTTATATTTTAGATATTACATGTGTTGAAGTGTTTGTATCGTGTCGGTCTGAGTATCCATATTACCATACTTACCTTCCTTGAAATAAGTATCCAGATTGAGATCCCTAAGAAAGATAAAGCTAGATTTTTACTGAATTTTTATTTATATTGACGCACTCAACCATTTCAGGTCATGAGTCTGATGGCCACAGATATGAAAGTATAAAATCATTGGTGTGTTTGCCTACAGGAGTAGGTTCATGACAGAGAATTAGAGACTCTGTGAATGATCTAAAGGTCTAAAGTTCAACCTTGTCACTCTCACGTCCAACAAAAGTTTGAATTTGAATTCAAAGTAAGCAAGCTAGTGTAGTGATCAAATCTGACGATAGATTGAGGAGCGATTTGTTCAACAATGTTAATATAGGCGATAGATAGCTTACAGAATAAAAGAAGTGGATAGCCGAGCTTAAAATGAACTCTCCGTGAAATATTGTCGTCTTAAAGTAAGTATTCTTTTCAAGAGATCCTTTGAATGTAATATTTCCCCCTCCACTATATAATGCTTCTTTCAAGCTGCATTATAAGCATGACAACAAATACTTGAGATGGTCAGATTTTAAGTTAAGATGAATTATCATTAAATAGAGTTCTCTAATGGATATACAATACCCACTCGAGAAATAGAGACAGATATAAGACTTACAGATAAAATTCATAAATTTATTGTCTTAAAGTTCTTATTTGTTGAAGGTGACGTGTTAGTCTCTTAATGATTTGCTCATGATTTATTCCTTCTGAATTTCCATTAATCATATGAAATATGCAATATACACATGCTATAGGAATTTCCAGTAAAATAAAATTATAAAACATTGGATTTATCACTTACTCTACAAGAAGTTGAATAGAATTTGCAGTAGAATCAGCAAACTCAATGAGTGGCTGCAGACAAATTTGTGAGTTAGGGTGCAATTAAAGTAAGTAGTACTATAATAGTATAAGGAATGAACCCAAGGAAGCATCATGATTAGCAAAAATGGCTGATATAGAGTATGTGATTACAGGGAAACAAGTTTGTCATTCAATTATGCATTTTAAAAGTAACAATTATGGAGAACATGAAGATTTGGAATAATATTGGACTACTCTCAAATGAATACAATATTTTACTTATTGTTACATGTTAGTTTTATTAGGTGTTACTTGAAAGCAGTCCTTAATATGTAAATTATAATCAATACTGGATATATAGACAGTAATAATCCAGAGGTTAAGTGTATTATGACGACTTGAAAAATGACAGAGTATTCAAAAAATAGTGTACTAATGAATATATGAAATTTTCTTAGAGGTCCAAACATTGAATAACTCTTTTCTTAAAAGTGCATAAAAGAATTTATTGGCAGAGTTTCTAATTAAAAGTTGCACATTGGATAAGTTTCTCAGCTAAACTATTTTGTCATGTCTAACTTTTTTATTATCCTTGCAGTCCTATTGAAAGCCTAGGTGATTCTTTTCAAATCATCCCAAATTCATTCATCTTTTCTCTTATGGCTTTTTTACCTTTTTAGAGAGGAAATTTAAAGAGTAAGACAATTTCTCCAGTCTCACTTTTAGAGTTTGTATTCTCAATTTTAAGAGTATTGTTTGTTCTCTCTTTGAATATAGCTAGAGAAGTCTTATGATATTTTTTATATGGTGAAAATTGTGTGAATTCCTGTTTCCTCATTTTATTTGAGAGATGTTATTACGTTAAACCCTAAACACTTCCATTTCTGAATATAAATTGTAGAGCCAACTAGAAGAAAATGTCTTTAAGATATGTATACCTGAATGCCTTGGGAAGAAATATTACACCAAGTAGCATCTGATATTTGGTTTCCATCAACTGAAATATGATAACCGCGTCCCTGAAAGTAAAGAATGGCAAAATAAGCTAAAGCCATTAAATTTAACAACAGTTTTGTGTACTCAACTCAGTTAAGCTAAAGCAAGAAAGGTCAAATAAGGAAAACTCTTTTTTTTTATGATGTTAAAATTACCTCATTCATTCATCATTTGCGTCTCAGAATTCACATTTTATTCTTGGAATAGTTTTCAATGAGATCAGATAAAAAGGATATCCTATCAAATTCAACATGGACAAAGTATCTTTGGCAACTTTTCATTCATACCAGCAAAGACAGGCTTCCAAATGCACTACACACAAACTCAAGTAGAGAAGGCAAGAAACTCTGTAGAAAGAGAGCAACAATTCAGTTCTTAACCTGATCAAAATTTGTGTAGAATGGCAGTGTTCTAAGATACTTTCGCACTATGCCCCAAGATTTTTCCACAAGACTCCACCAACTGCAATGCCAAATGCATGGCCATGATTATGGCACTAATGTAAGTACATTCAAGGTGACAATACTCCATCATTAACATAAAAGAAAATTAGACTATATTAAATTGGTATCCTCAATCAAAACCCATATGAAACAGAAAGAAAACCACTTGATTTGTTTGTAAGTAAAGTGTAATGCCTGAGTTTTGGTGAACTTTGCGACACACTTTTATCAACTCGAAGAAAGGGAGATAATGGCAAATACATATTACCGATTCTGTGCAGTTGCAAAATCTGGTGGTTGCTTAGTCTCGTAGACCCATCCAGGAGCAAATATTGCAGCAGAGACATCAGCTTTTCTTATTACATCAAGAGCCTGGTTAGTCTGACATATCCATGATATAAAGTCAGGAAAACACTACATAGCCTACTACACTTCGCCAATCATATACTAATACCTATATACTATCAGCTATTTTTAAATTTTTCCCTAACTTATGCAGGGAGACTATATAGTTAAAAGTGATCCGATAATAGCCTAATAACGGGTGATCCAATAGACCCATCAATCATGTTAGGATAGATTCTAAATGACTTTAATATTATCTTAAGAAGTAAACTTTGACTTAATCTTACAAAATCTGCTTAAAAAATGAGATTTGCACCCACTTATAAACTATTAAAAAGTTTTCTCTACATATCCAGTAAATTAGTTTGGATCTTCGCTATAATATACTTATGATTTCTATTAATCAATGTCACAATCGTTAAAACATAATGCAATTGATATTCAAAGTATAATGGGCAAGATTCAGTTCTACTGTAAGTTCCAATCAAGATAATTAAAAACTGATCCAAATAAGTTTCAAACTAGGACAATAAAACATAACTCGCAGATGAAACAAAAATGTATGTCAAACAGATCACATACTTTCCACTGTCCACCACCATATGTCCCCCTTCCAAATACATCAATCCCCGTGTACACATCAAACTTTCTATCACCAGCAACAGAAGCAGATCGATTTGGATAGTTTTCCTACATGGTATTGATGATAATAAAATTAACACCAGAAAGTAATAATTGACTAAATAAACAACAGTATTGCAAGATCATGCCAGGGGAATATGAGCAATACCTCCCATGCATAATTTGTAAATAGCCCATCACATATATCAAAGAAAGGTTTATTATATTTATTCAGTTCATTTTGATAATCTAGATAGCCTTCAATAGTGACACTGTCATACCTGCATGATCAAGCAAGGACATAAAAGTCAATTGCTGGAACCTTCCATTTCAGTAAAAAAAAATCCGCAAGAATTATTACGTGTCTTCAAATTCTCACCATATCACTAGCGAACCAGGCACTGAAGAATGTGTTGTTAATAATAAATGGTTGATAAACTCTTTCAAATTAGGAATCTGTTGTTGTTCCAATTCTACCTCTATATTCAACTGCAATTGAGTGTTAGTATTTGAATCATTGAAAAGAATAATTAAAAAAAAGCATTGCTGCAAGGTAGCAGACGATTAATCATGTCTCTATTTTTAGTGTCTTCGTGATGTCAAATATAAATCACGTATTATGGGTGGCCACTCACAAAACTGCCAACCAAATACTTCTTTTATATAAAAAGAGTGAGCCATTACAAGCTTTTTTTACAGCACAAACACTATATTTCCCTGCAGTAATTCTTCGGAATATTTTAATTTCATGTATTGTCTTCCAATTATATTTCTTTTTCTGTCTTTTGCAGTATTTAAGGAACGCAAACTCTTCATGCAACTTCAGTTTTAAGAGCCCGAATGTGGATCTGTATGTGCATGTGGTTCCACTTTCTTAGTGAAGATTAATATCATGATGTGAACAAAAACAATTATCAACTTAGGCAAGAAAAAAGAGTCAATAGATGTTTATATAAACTCAAATAGTACCCAACAGAGATGAAAACTTGTTTACCAGCCACCCATCAAAGCCTAACTTAGCAGCCAGCTCTGCCAAGCGTTCTGCATACATTCTAGCAGACTCCTTTGTTGAAAACAGTTTCTCACAGACTGCAGCTCCCTCCTCCGACTCAGTGATAAAAGTCCCTAAAACCTAAGAGATTAAGGATACAATTACAAAAAATGAGACAAGAATATGATTCATAAATACCACTTTCAACTAAATCTTATAAAACTTGAGATTTATTGAAATGACTTATTTCTAAAAATAAATCTTCTAGAATCTTTTGTTATACGTCCTCAACTTTTACAATTTTACTCAATATAAGACTCCAATTTAGATAACTAACAATATAGACAAAGTTTATTATTATTAGTCTACTAACAAAATACTTTAAAATCCTCGACACTACAAAATTCAAGAACTGACATAAAATAAAACAAAACCGTCACAACAAAAGTTAGATAAGTCAAAGGCAAAGTGAAAATCTTACATAAGCAAGTAGTTAATTTAGTACCTTAACACCATGACGATGAGCTGCATTAGTCCAAGAAGGAGGAGGGAGTGTGACAAGGTGGTGAGAAAAGTAGACAAACACATCTATCAAATGCCAATGCCAGATGGCATAGGCATCTGCATTAGTACCTCCCTGGACCCACTTATCATCCAAATACCCTCCAGCCATATCATGGCACACTAGTATTCTTCTGCGATCAGGCAATGGTGCAGCATAGCCACTTTCAATTGGAACTGAAGCTCTGTTAAAAGGGTAGTGAAAGGATTCAAAGTAGGAGCCTGATTCCAAGTCCTCCAGTTTATCGATTGGATAGGATATGGGCACAGAGGGTTGCTTAGGATCAAAATTGGACTCAGAAATGTTAGAGGATTGCTTAGGATCAAACTTGGACTCAGAAATGTTAGACTCAGACATTGTGAGATAATAGTATGTTGTTTGTAGAACCAACACGAGTGTGTTTTGGACTCAGAAAGTTGGCATGTTATGTATGGATTCGAAGAACTAAGTTATCAACACGGCAACCGCAAGTCACCGTTTACTTGCATTGACTCCAGCTGTCATGTGGATAACAGACTTCAAGTTTCCTAGTTATTTCCAAATAGCAATTTTCATAGTGCTCTAGTATACTTTTTTCTTTTCCTACTTTTAATAAGAATGATGTCATATTGATTTGATTGAAATGATAGAAGATTCCAAATCATTTAGATATAAATTTTGTAAAGTTTTCTAAGTTTAAAGTTTTTTTTAATATAGTATCTTTCTATTCTAGCAACATTTCATTCACGAGCTGAATAATCTCTAGACAAGGAAAGTGTATTAAAAATTTTACATTAATTAAAAATCAAATCAAATCATAATGTAAAAGTGAGGTAAACATTAACTTTACTTTACAAGTAGATTTTTTAAAATTTATAAATATTTTACTAAATTTGTGAAATTATTTATAGGCAAGCATATGATTAGAGTGATCATAGATTTTGTTATTTTGTGAGTGTGGCATAAGCAAGAGGATAGTTGAAAAGTATGAATTGATGATATTAATAATTTATTTCTTTAGAGAAACATTCAAACACTATGTTTAAGCATGCACTAAAATTGGAAACTACAAAGCTCCATTGATTATAAGGAGATCTGATTAACATATACCATCTTTAAGAAACAAATTAATTATGAATTATTTAATAAGAACAAAAACCTAAAGGGTGGAAGTTGGAGTTAGATGTGTGACTAGAACTTTTCATTGACAAAAATGAAGAGGATAAAATAAATTTTAAAATCTAATTGAAAACACTAATATAAATTTAATCTAATTTATTGGATTCCGAAAATCCAATTCAATTTAATTTAGTAAATATGATTTTTTTAAAATCAATTTATTTTAATGGATCTGGATTAAATCAAAGTTGGATCTAAAATAAACTCATTGAATGAAAATATAAAAAAAAAAATATTATTTTAATAATAATTAGTATTAATGGTGTTTACCACTGTTTTTGAAATTACAAAAAATGTGAATTTGCGTTTAATTATATAAAATTTAAGGATAATTTATTATTTAAATACTTTAAATTTTGTGTTAGATTTGAAAATATGTCATAAAGTAAATAACATGGGTTATTTCCTGCCTTCTATTTCCTTTATCTAATAAGAAATTAAATTAATTAGTATTTTATTTGCCTGTAGCCAGTTACTATTTTAATTAATACTTTTTCTGAGCAAGTTAGAAACAAATTGCATTTGCATTCTGTTGTGGAATTTTATTTTAGTTTAACTAAAATAATTAAAAAGGAAACTTTAATTTATTAATTTTTTTTTAAAAAGTATCATGAAAATAAATTAGCTCGGTTTAGTTAGTGAGCTGAGTGAACAATAAATACGGAAAGTTCCGTTCGAAATACTCGATTTGCAAAAGTACATCCAAAAAGTTTATTCTCAATATCGTATTCAGAAAACTTGTCTTAGAATACATTCCATGTGTTTTTGAAAATTTTATTCTAAAATTTTTTTTTCAAAAATTTTATATATTTCAAAATATATTTTATAAATTCTATAAAGCGTGTTCTGAAAAAAAAAAGTAGAATAAATAATCTAGAAATAAATTTAAAGAAGGATAAAATAATTATTTTAAAAATTTTGGGAGTGCACAAAAAATTGTGGGGTTGCAGGAAGAAAAAGCCTTTACTTTGTGCGCTAGATTTTGTTTCCCTCTGTCCTAGCCTAATTTAATTTTGGGTCATAATTTCATGGGAGGAAGAAATGGGAATGGGTCATGATTGACGTTGAAGAAGAAAGATATAAGGCATCTACTGGGGCCATTACTTTCTGCACCATAGCAGTTTTTAAAATACTAAAAATGTTTTTATTATCTTGTTTCAAATATGTGAAAGGAATTGTTTCAAGAATATGTTTTTGAGAAAATATTTTCTGAAAATGAAAATTTTACATTCTAAAATATGTTTTCTAGAATACATTTTCAAAATATAAAATTTATCTTCTAAAAATTATATTTTAAAATATAAAAATTATATTTCAGAAAATACTTTTCAGTTTCAGAGTTATAAATCTAGAAACCATGAAATTATAAAAATAGAAGACATTTTAGTTATTTTTTTTCTAGTGATACAGGTTAAAAAAAATATAGAATGTAGTAAGCAATTGCCTCTGTTGGGTCGTCTGGGCCTTATTCAAGACCACAATACTAATTAAAAATGGGACAATTTTTTTCTTTACGATATAAATTACTTATTATATTTAATAAATTTTTAATAGGTCAATAATGTCTTTTTTATTTTATTTAAAAATTTACTTATTCGATATCTTTTCTCATTTCTATATGCAAAAATATTTCTGTCATAGTATTTTTAAAAGATATGATATATTTTTATTTTTTTAATAAAAATAAACATAATGTTGTTTTGGTACACAATAAATGTAAATAATTATTATTTTTTAAACATAATTTTTTGTATTTTCAATCAAGTGTATGTTAATGGTTATTTTATTTTTCATTAATTTGTTAAAATAATATATTTTGTTATTAAGATATTTCCAACTTATACGATTAATTTTAAAAATTTAGTTGAATATATTATTTTTAAATGTTTAGTTTTGGTGATAACAAATATAATGTTAATTAAAACAATACTGACATTTTTTTATATTTATATGATTATTTTTATTATTTATAAAGAAAAAGTTTGCTAATATTTATTAAAATAATTTGTTATTATTTATCAAGATTAGTTGTTAATATTTTATTTAAAATTTTATAAAATATTATCAAATACAAAGTTATATATATGATAAAGAGAAAGAGAAACAGTTTTTTTTTCTTTATTACCTTAGCGGGTGATTTAATTGCGTGTGAGAAAAAAAATTAATAAATAAATTTTAAAATAAAAATAATAAAAATATTATTAATATATTAAAAATTTATTAAATACAATAAGCAATTTTGTATAATTTGTATAGGCAGGAAGCAAATGGTTTGACTAATGGGTTATTTAGAGTATGGGCTTTATATATAATGTACAATAAATAATTGCCTATGTTGGGTTGTGATTTAGCTGCGTCTTATTCTAAGACCACAATACTAATTAAAAAATGAAGTTTGACTAATGAGTTATTTAGAGTATGGCTTTAAGTTTAATATAACGGCGGAGGAAACATATGCTTGTGGGCCATTAATTCATCCATCAATTCTTCATTGTCATTTCCTGCCAGGTCTTCACTTTGTTGAAACTGGTCTTTAGGGACATAATACTCTGTAACACTTTTGAGTTCTGAGAAATGGTGAGGGTTGTCTTGTTCTGGGATAATCCTATCCATAGGATAAGACTCTACTGGTCTTTGTGATGAGCTCGGGAGATCAGGATCAAGAGGCTTGTACGGATAATTATTGACTTCACACAGGTGACGAGCTAACTGATTTTTATAGCTCTCATTTAAAGGATAATGTTCAAAGGTTCCCCATAGGTAAGCTTCATTTCTGGACCATAGCATTCCAGCTGGATTCTTAAAGTAGGGATGATGGATGATAAAGATAGAGACTAAAGAATCGATAGAGGCTTGAGATAATCCCCTATTTTCTTCACAGTCTATAATCTTTTTCAATTCTGCTCTCCACCAAGATAAAGGAGAAAATCATTATAGCAAGGTCCAAAAGTAATAATGATCTTTGTACGGATATGTGAGAATGTAATAGGCCATCTTTGTTTGTAGTGCAATGGGTATGGAATATTGTACAGTGTCGCACCAGATAAGCCAAAGGGTTGGTTCACAGAGATCCCATCCTACTCCACAGAATAATTCAAATATTCCTCCAAATGGAATTTCTGGATTGAAGATATTGGCAGGAGTAGTCTTGTATCTCATAGTTTCATGAAGGAAATAGAAATACCTGACTTAGCATAATTGAGAATGTCAGCAGGAGTGGTTGGATTCAACCCAGGTGGATAAACCTTTTCAGTTCTGGCTTTTGACGCTAAAGGTTTTACCATGAATATGAGAGGGAAGACATTTGAGGTTGAGATGTACTGGATGGGTCTTGCTGGTCTGGAGAGGAGATCAGGGATGAGATTATGATTTCCTTTGATGTGTTTAACAGAGAAATCATACCTAGAAAATCAATCCTTTAATATGAGGATCTGAGGGTCATGAGGCATTTTGTTTTTGAATTCTAGGATTTTTGGAAAGGAAGAGTTATCCATCTGGACTTCAAAATTATAACCTTTTAGATGAAAATCGAACTTTTTTATGCCATTTTTTACTGCCAGGGCCTCCTTGAAAGTGGTGTGATAATGCTTCTCAGATTCTTTGAACTGTCCACTAGCATGCCCGCAATAGTACTTCTTGTTTCCTTCTTCTTAAATGAGCACTGCTCCCCAATAGTGGTCACTAGCATCAGTCTGAAGTACTCTTTTGCCATTTCCAGGAATTTTTAAGGCTGGAGGAGTCTGAGCAATCTTCTTTAGTTCTTGGATTGCTTTGGTCTGCTCAGGGCCCCAAGGTGGAGGGTTTTTCTTGAGCAATTTGGATAAAAGGCTTGTGTATTTTGCGGCATATGGAATGAAATCTCGGATATAATTCAGGATGCCTAAAAATTGTTGGATCTGTTTCACAGTCAGATTTTCATCTGGGAAGTTTATAAGTTCTTCAGCTATATGTGGTTGAGGCTGGTACATTCCTTGGGAGAAATGCATTCCCAGAAAATCAATTTCCTTTTGGGCCAAATGAATCTTTTTCTCTAAAAGCATGATACCATGTTGGTCTGCTATTTGAAAGAATTGTTTTACCAACCTTTGGTGTGAGTCCATATCTTGGGAGAACAAAAGGATGTCATCAATGTAAATTATGGCTCTATCTAGAATGGGCTCAAATATCTTTGTCATGGTTTTTTGGAATAGAGATGGAGCAACTTTTAGTCCAAAGGGCATCACCGTCCATTGGTATTGTGCATTAGGAATACAGAAGGCTGTTTTGTATCTGTCTACTAGGTCAATTCCTAATTGCCAAAACCCAGACTTCAGGTCAAATTTAGAGAAGATAAGAGCTTCTTTCAGTAAAATGGGTAAGGATGATGACTTTGGGATAGGAAATTTATCATCCCTAAGGAACTGGTTTAGGGGTTTATAGTCAATGACTAGTCTCTTTTCCCCCCGAAGCTTCTCCGATCTCTTTTCTACATAGAAAGCCTGACAAGCCCAGTTGGATTTAGTTGGTTCTATCAATCCTTGCTTTAATAGTTCGTTGCATTCTTTTCTAGCCAACAGAAGGTCAGTTGGAGACATACCAAGATGAGTGGCCTTTGTAGGATTGACATCTTCATTAAGCTTGAAGGGAAGTTGCACAAAGAATTCTGGATTCTTCCATAGAGGCTTAGGATGAGAAAACTCCTCATAGTTGTCTGCACATAATAAGGCTAGCTTATCTCTGATTTCTTGGAAGTCTGGTGGGGCTTCTGTAAGTGCAAAGAGCCTTGGCACATCAGTAAAGACTTTGAATTCTTTTTTGAATTTTATCCCAGAGGAATGGATTTGAAGTTTGTGAGCTGCAGAATAAATGTCCATTCCTATTAAGATGTCCTTGTTGGGCAATTTGCTACCAATTACTTTTGCCCATCAGGCAGTCAGGAAAGAACTTGATACCAATGGGATGTTTGGTTATCAATTCTGTTTTAAAGATCTTTCCATCCGCAGCAACAAAATAGGAGACCTCCTCTTTCCAGAATTCCTTTGGTAGAATGTCTGGATCCATCATTGATTTCTGGGCTCCAGTGTCCAAATAAGCGATGACTTTGATAGCCTTATCATATTTTGAGAGAAGAAGTTGGATATCTACACAGGATTGTGGTGTTGATAAGTTGACAGGAAGCATTTCTTGAGTAGAGAATACAGGGAACTTTTCAGTTTCTGAATCAGAGGATTCTTCAGAAGATACTGCTAAGGCAAACGCAGTTTCTTCGTCTGCAGAGCTCTGTTCTGAGTATATAGACTCTACTTCTTCTGAGTCATTGAGATTTAGTGTAGAGATGAGTCTTATAGCTTTGTCTTTCTGTTGAGGACAATTCTTTGAGAAATGCCCCTTCTTATTACAGATGAAACATCTCTGGTCATTGCTTCCTCTGATTTTCTTTTTCTTGAAGAATTTGAAGGACTTTCGTTTCTTCCTTTCTTCAAGATTTTTTTTCTCTTTCTTTTTCTTGCTGCAATTCCTGGAGCAGTTTCCTGAGCAGGATTTTTTGCATTTGATCTCCAGATATGATTTTTTACAAGCCTTATCAAACTTGCTTTTCTGATTCATGATATCTGCGAAAAACTTATGTTGCCTGCAGAGCTTGTCTACCGCTTCTAGGGTCATCTGGTGGATTTGTCCAAGAGTTAAGGAAGTAAAATCCTTCTGTATAGCGATAGTCATTCGGTTTAGTTCAGGCTGTATCTCAACTGGTAGAGATGCGACATAAGTATTTTTCAGGCTGGGATCATTGAGACCATTGAGATGGTAAAATATTTTGCTCATTCTTTGATAATGTTTTTCCAGGTCAGCAATCTTTACAGAGCAACACTTCATCTCGAAGAATTCTTGTCTGAGCTTTTTATCGATGATAGAAACATCACCGATAAATTCTTCATGAAGAGCTCCCAATACTGCAGATGTTCTTCCCAACTCATGAAATTGGTTTTATCGAACGGTTCCTAAGTTATGGTACCATTCTTTCAGTGTTCCTGTCATTCTGCAACAGAATTCTTCAATCACCTTGTAGGTGTCTAGTTCCTTCATCATCTTTGTGTCCAGCCATGCTCCAAACTCTATAAGGCGAGCCCTCCATTTGTTGGGTGGTATGTCATCAAGAGTGAACCAGGGTCCTCCATTAACCTTGAGATTTTTTGCTTTGGA
>Ga0209700_102870_pt1 | contig 34176 bp, 14 predicted proteins | sample SiratroredBW_FD_187528 | JGI IMG/M metagenome (GOLD analysis project Ga0209700, IMG submission 187528) | Root nodule microbial communities of legume samples collected from California, USA - Siratro red BW (SPAdes) (version 2) | ecosystem: Host-associated > Plants > Roots > Nodule | place: USA...
TATATATATATATATATATATATGAGAAGAAATTATTGATTCAATAATACACTTGATAAGGTTCACGTTTCCTTATTTGTTATTTTTGGATTTCAATCACATCAATGTGATATCATTCATTTTCATTTAATTTCTTGTAACATTTAGGTTTAATGTAGTGGTGTAGTAAATTTTTACACTTTTGTGTTAAGATTTAAGCTAGTGACATTGACACAATTTTCTATGCTTTGGAAAAATTGAGGCTCAAGCGACAAAATGTCATTCTAGCAATCATGTAATTCTAAAATAGTTGAGACAATGCAACTCTGTGTCAATGCTTAAGTAATAATATGATTGTTTCAAGAATTGAATTAAGTAGTGAAAACGGTTATTCTATAACTTGTTAGATGAAATAACAAGTGACATCGCAAGTGATGGTCACTCAAGCGTTGAATGAGTGTTTAAGTGAGAGAGGGAGACAATCTAAAACTTTAATCTCTTAACCAATGTAAGGATGTTCAAGTAGAGAAGTCTTTTTCTATTAAGGAAGCAAGATTACTTAAGGGAGTTCACTCAAACAACACATAATTGATGGTGAGATGATGTTGATGATGTGTGTGATGATATTTAGGTATATGAGTTGATGAATTGATATACGTATATGATATTATATTGTTGATAATGATGATGAGATACATGCATGTGTATGATATATACATTATGTTATGTTATTATATGATGACCTCCAGTGAGTGTGTTGTAGTTTACAAGTGTATTCCTTTATGGTTAATTGCTCCATGTGTGTATATGTTTGTAGTCTTTTATAGGTATAAGGCGAGGGATATTTGAAATGTTATTATGACGAGAGGATCATAACATCATTAAATACATAATAGAAAGAAAATATTTTATACTTCAACGATGATCTAATCAAGTGGTGAGAAGCTCAATTTTTTTTTTTTTTGGAATGTTTTAAAATATACAAATAAACCAATTTAATAAACGTCAAAATGATTTTTTGTTTAAATATCTTGAAATTTGACCTTTTAAATTGAATTATTTTTAAAGAATACTTTCCTAACATTTTTGTTCGTAATATGTTAAAAGAATTTAAATTTAGGAAATATATCAAAAGATTCAATAAATAATATCAATATAAAGGTACAAAAATAAATTATTTTGATTTATAAATTAAATAGCTCATTATTTGAAATGAAATAATTAAAAATATTTATATATTGATTTGTTTTCAATTAAAAAAATAGTTTTCCTTCTTATTTATGGTTTAGAATTTTACTTAAAGAGGATAAATCACATTATAATATTTTCGTGTAAATTTTTTAATATTAATAAATTATTTTATAGATTATGTGTTATGAGCAATAATATTTTGATATTTTACATCCTAAACAATCTATACATCGACATTTACATAATTATTTTATGCAAAATAATTTTTATTACACTTTTAATTAAAATTATTTTTCATGATAATATTTATTACTTTTTAAAGGATATCGCAATTCAAAATATTTATAATTTAATTGTTTTTTTTATTGAATTTTATAGCGTAACGCTAAAATGTTATTGGTAGGATTGACCATATAAATTTCTCGAGTTATGTACTGAAAATACCTGTTTCATGTTTATCTCGAGTAAACAAGTTGAAAATAAAAAATTTAAAAATGAGAAAAATACGGAACCCAGTGATGAAATTGGATTGCAGGATTAATGCGGACAGCTATTGTTTTATTAAAATTACGAAGAATCTTAGGTGTTTGTTATATTACAATTTTATTCACCTAAATAATTTTCGGCCATAAAAATAAGTACTCTATTATTATAAGATTCAATTAGAATATATATATATATATATATATATATATATATATATATATATATATATATATATATATATATATAAAATATAAATAAAAATAAAATATATATATATATATATATATATATATATATATATATATATATATATATATATATATATATATTAAATAAAAGTCAATTCAAAATACATTTATATTAATTATTTTTAGACTAAATCATTCTTAAATAATAATAATAATAATATAAGTGATAAGAATAAATAAAAAATATAAATGCAAGAAAACATTACTATAGTTAATGAAATTATTTTTTAAAATTTTGATAAATTGGGCTATTCGTGATCAATATTTATTGTCTTTTTTTTAAAATAAATATCTCTATTTACAAGGTTTTCTTTTTTCTAAATGTATCTTTTGAAATAATGAGATAAAGTTTTTTTCTCTCTCTCTTATTAGAATTGGAAAATATAGATGACTACAAATTACACCATCATTATTCTCTCCAAATATAATTAATTAATTAATTGGGTAACAAACAATTAAATGGAAACGGAAAATATTAATTTGAGAAGATTAATATAAATTATTAGCAAAGTAAATGCTGATATTAAATTAACTAATTTTATTAAAAAATGTAAATTAATTGAAGAGGTGTTATAGTTTACAAATATGGATAGAGACAGTAATCGAGTTTTATAAATATAGATGAAATCAATAATATTTAAAAGCACTTAACAAATTTTATAAATTATTTCATGCAAGTTGTAAATAGAAAAAGTGTATAATTATTTTTCTTAATAAGTAGGAATTCATGTCAAACTCATATGCTGACCTTTTCATCCTTATTATTAGTTACTAATTATTATTACTTAATAATGAGATGTATTTTCTTTACATAATTTAATCATGAGTTCATGGCTTTCTGAAGGTGGGAACTCCAACTCTTCATAGCCAAAAAGTTTGAGGGAGTCAATTGAAATTTTCAATAGAAGTAGTAATAATGAGTCTCAGCTTTCCCTTGTTCAACATAATTGCTTAATGATAATTGATCACACTCTTAGTTTCTTTTCAAATGGGCTATGCAAAATTTACACTCAAATAGCCATTTTATACCCTAATACCACAATGGCAGAATATTTACAAATATAGAACGATTTTATTTTTCGGGTTAGAACTTGGTTTCTCGAAAGTTAAATTCTGATTTTGGATTAATTTAGGTGGCACCGAAAACCAGTTAAAATTTGATTTCCAAAAAACTAAATTTTGAGCTGGTTTATTTTTGTGTTTTCGTTGTGATTTATTAAATTAAATAATATGAAGAAAAAATTTTAGACAAAAAAAATTATAAAAAAGTTAATTAAAAATAATTGTTTGAAAAAAAAATAAAATTAATTTAAAAATAATAACAATAATTAATTATAGTTAGTAAGTCTGTATAACCTAATTATTTAGATAAATAAAAGTGGATAAAAAATATTTAAAAATAGATATATTTTAAAAAATAGATAAATTAATTGCTTTATCTTTTGGTATAATTGAAAAGTCTTGTAAATATAATGTTGATGATTCCCTTGATGATATTAATTGAAATTTAAAAGAAAAGAGTTGTATTACATATCACAAAAACATATTAATAATATTAATAATAATTTTATTTTAATTTTGGTTTGAATGCCCTTAATTAGTATTTTCTTTTGTTTTGATTTAATTCTTTGTTTGGATATGAAATATTTTGAGAAAAAAAAAAAAGTGGATGAGAATTAAGGAAAGGAGAGAGAGAATTAGTAAAAAAACTGAAATTTTTTAAGCTGTTTAGTTTTAGAGAAGCGGAAAATAAATTAGAGAAAAAAAGTGAATATATATTGCAAAGGATTTTTTTTATATATTTTTATATTGAACAAAATAAGGCATAAATATTATATTTTATTTTAATTTAAATGGATCTTACGATTTCTTTTTTCATTTTTTAAACCCAAATCTCGTTTATTTGAGATATAATTTTTTATTTTAGATTATTAAATTTGCTTTCTTTTTCCACTTTCTTTTTTTTTTTTTAAAAAATTAAAAAACTTTAGACTCGACAAAATCATACTTAAAAGACATTTGTTTAAGCAAATGAACTTATTCTAACAATCATCAGATATACTTTACTTAGGTTTAAGCAACACAATCTCGCAATCTCATATAGGAGGGTAGAAAGATATATGAAAAGAGGAAAAATTAAATTTTTGAAACAAAAATAAGAACATTAAAAAAAACAAAGTAAAAAAAGAAAGAAAATATATTAAAATAACAGTCACGCAAAGATTACTTGAGCAAGAAAGTTAGAAAATTTTACCAGAGTATAAGGTATGAGAGGTAAAAAGTGCTAGAGGAAACCTCTTATAAGTGGTAGGGACGACCATTATCCTGCTTAAAGCGAAATAGTATTTACACTTAGATGAGCAATGACTATAAAATTTAATTCGTTTTAACCTTCCAACTACTATATTAGAATGTTTAAGTTTGTTGAGCCTAAGTAAGATTAGATGGTAAATTTCAGTGTCAATGAAGGAGTACAACTATAAAAAAGAAATTAAAACGATTTTAACCCCAATTATTAAGATATATTACTTAAGCATGGGTGGAATGGTGCTTAAGTGAGTGAATGTGTTTCTTATGTATACATATTAAGGTCTCATTAAAGCATTTATATTATAGCACTGAAGCGATGTTAGAGCACACATATTAAAATGTTGCTTAAGCCAGCGTCTGTTACGCTCAAATAATAAGGATGAGGTAGTATTACAAAAGTGCAATAATTTCATAAATGATCATTTGTTGAGAGAGTTTTTCTTATAGGTGTGTTTAGAGGAAAAATTTCAGCTGATTACTTATTGACTTGCATAAAGATCACTTTTGATGTAACACTTAAATAGTTTATATATGCATAAATATAGCCTTTTGTTTGTTTGGTCGTCTAAAGTAAACTGAGTTGTTGGCATATTCACACTTAAGCTAGGTTTATTCTTCACCTTAAGCTTTGAACGCTTAAGTGTTACATAAACATTGTTTAAGCAAGAATTGCTACAGTGATGCTTAAGTGGATGGCTCTGAAACATGAGGAAATCCATGTTTAAGTGAGAGTTCAATCCAATTAAAGTGAGTATTTCCTCATGATTAAGTGAGTTTTGATGTGAATGTCTTAAAATGCTAAGTTATTATCGATTAAAGCTAGTATTTTTATTCCCTTATACGACATAATAAAATCGATTATTACTTGATTAAAATCATTGTATGAATAAAGATTTTGTTAATGGAATTTAAAAATTTTGTTAGTTGGTATTGGACAATAACACAAAATAACCTTGAAAAGGAGATGATAATATATATATATATATATATATATATATATATATATATATATATATATATATATATATATATATATATATATATATATATATTCATAAAGTTTTTAAATGTAAGAAATACAAAAGTGATCGTTCATTTGTGAAAAGAATTATACATAATTACTATTATTGGATAAATCTTGGTGAAACATTCATGTAATTTCTCTTATGTTTGATGTTAACCAATCATATTACACTCAATTTGTTCAATAAGAAATGTTTGATAATTATGAATAATTGTTAATGGATGTTGCTAGAGAAGAATTTCAACATGTTTATTGAACAACCTAGTTTTGATAATCAAGGATTTATCGAGGAAGATCCCAACACATGATGCACAATGATTCTTTAAGATGTTAATAACTGCCAATGTTATATAGGATGAATGTGAAAATTATTCTCTCATCAATGTCTCCAAAAAAATTAAGTTTAAAGATAGACTATTGTTTATCCCAAGATTACTTTAATGAGTATATGCATTTCATGAGAGATATTACCACTAGAGGGAATAATTTGTCTATCAATCTTTTTGAACCAAAATATTATCTTTAGAATTGGGATTAAAGTGTATAAAAGTTGAATGTTGTCAAACTGGATCTACATTGTGTGATAAAGACTATGAAATGTTCTAAAGAAGTCAAGTTTGTGATGCACAATGATATAAATGTTTAAGTAGGCCATGCAAAGAGCAAATGACTCTAATTAAAAATATGAGATATTTTTTACTTGTTCCATGACTACAATGATTATTCATCAATGAGAACAACTAGTAAAATAAAATAACATTATGTTCAACAAGATAGGTTAGTTGTTTATCACATCCATAAGACTCTCAGTTAAAGCTCACATAAATTCTCATTAAATAAGATGCAACTCCTTTCTTATTTAAGCAGCTTAAACAACATGAGTAAAATTAACTATTAAGTAACTTAAAACATTCATCTACAAATCTTAATTACCATTTTAAGCTAAACCTTATTTTTATTTTATTTTACAACATATTTTGTCTCACTTCAAATAATGTATATTTTTTTATCTAAATAACGGTTATTTACCGTGATTATGTACTTGTTTAAGTAACCAAATAATTTTATATTGACTTTTTTTATCATTATTTATGATAAATAACTATAATAAAATCTTATATATTTTTATCACCAATTGATAAGATTTTATAGTGTATTTTTCTCATGACTATGTATAACAAGATGATATTTTTCATCACAAAAATATGCTTTTTTGTTAGGAAAATTCGAAAGGGAGAAACATCGAGAAGACAAACAAGAGTGAGAATTGGGCCAAACACAAGGGAATGATACTATCTTCAACTAAAAATCATTAGGTTTGTCGATTTTTTTTTTATATATTGCTCAACTTTCTCATTTTTACTCAATGTGAGATTTAAACTCACACTTGGATACCTAATATTTATAATATTTTATGATAATTTTTAGTTAAAAATATTATATTTTAATAAATAAAAAAATTTATTAATTAAAAGTAATTTCAGAAAATAAACACAAAATTAAATAAGTCCAAAAATTTTGAAAACATAATTAATATATATATCTATATATATATTCCACATGTTAACCTTCAGTTGACTAGTAGATATCAAAACTATCGTTGACTTATCTTCCTGAAAATGAAATATTGTATAGAAGAATGGTGCTGTTTTTAAATTTTTACTTGTAATGAAAAATAGTTGTAAAACTGAATGAGAAAAGTAAAGTAATAATAATATGAGAGTTTATTATTATTATTATTATTATTATTATTATTATTATTATTATTATTATTATTTAAATACTCTTAATTTTAGATTTCACACCTCATCGTAAAGTTATAATATTGCCAACTAAAATCAAACACCACCGATCGAAACCTCTTAGAAAAATCTCTTTCTTTGAATTCAAATATAAAAGCAGGGAAAATGAAAAAAAATAAAAAATAATAATTATAAGTGAAATACCCTTTTTAATTAAAAATAATAAGAAAATATTTTTATCATAACCTTATTTTCATTAAATTTTATTATTTATATATTTTTATTATATTCTCAAAATATTAAAAATATAAAATCTATATTTTAATTATTTTCAACCATATAATTGATTAAGTTTTATTTCTAAACATGAAATACTGGAAAAAAAAATATAATATATTTGTTGGGAGAATCCGAGGAGAAAAATTGGGTAAGATTTTACAAGAATGAGAAATGAGCCAACATATAAGAGAATGACACTACCTTTAATCCAAAACTTTAAGGAGTTAGGTTTGTGGATCTTCTTTCTTATATTATTGCTCAAATTTCTCATTCCTATCCAACGTGAGACTTAGACTTACAATTTAATACTTAACAATCTCTCCCTCAAGTGAGAGTCACTCCTCCACCACATTGGAGTGTATCAATGTAGTGGAGGAGTGACTCTCACTTGAGGGGGATATTGTTAGATATTCAAGTGTGAGTCTAAGTCCCACATTGGGTAGAAATGAAAAAGTTGAACATCATATAGAAAGAAGACCCGCAAACTTAATGCCTTAAGGTTTTGGGTTGAATGTGGCGTCATTTTCTTATATAGGTTTGGCTCATTTCTCATTCTTGTGACATCTCCCCAGTTTCCTTCTCGGATTCTCCCAACAAGTGGTATCAGAGCCGTTGGTTTGCGGCTTGGGCGAGTACAATTTGACCCTGTATCGAAAGTCTTCCTGATGGAGATTTTCAAGCAAGCGTGTCCCGTATAAATGTGTGAACAGCGATACAAGTGAGGGATCATGAGTAATTTAGTCGAGTTGAGAATGCTTCCGCTCGAGGAGGAGTGTATCAATGTGGTGGAGGAGTGACTCTCACTTGAGGGGGAGATTGTTAGATATTCAAGTATGAGTCTAAGTCCTACATTGGGTAGAAATGAAAAAGTTGAGCAACATATAGAAAAAATACCCACAAACTTAATGCCTTAAGGTTTTAGGTTGAAGGTAATGTTATTCCTTTATATTGGTTGACTCTCGTCTCATTTTTGTGAGATCTTTCCAGTTTCTCAATAAGTAATTATGTTCACAGATAATATTCACGAGAGAATATAATTGAATATTTTTTTCTTTATTATTCCTGCCGAAAAGAAGTGACTTTCGAAGTTTCAATTTTCATATTTTTTTAGTTTAGGAAAATAAAAAACAAGGTGTACTTTTCTACTTAGTTTGCTCCGTCCCTAGTCCATCGTACAATCTATCCAGTTCTTAAACATGGAATTAGGAACAGTAGCACATTATTATATAATAATAATTTAAAAGTTACAACTTAGATAATTTCTAATTGGTTGAATATAAAATCATTGCATATATATATATATATATATATATATATAAACTGATATTTTAAGTATTTTATGAGTATTTTTTTAATTCAAGTATAATACAATATAAACATTTTAAATCATAAAATCAATATACATAATTCCAGTCAAATTTTGAAGAATTAATTAAAACAAAGTAAACTATATTTTAATTTTAGTCATTGTAAAAGTTTTAAAATTTAATTTTAGTTCTTCTAAAAATCACTTATGATAAAATAATGTTTTCTGTAACAGTTTACAAATACAAAACTAATGGCATGTACACATTGTTGTTTCAATCACTTCAAGAGCAAAATGTTTCTCTGAATATGTCTAAACAAAAATTTTATTAAGAAACACGAGATACAATGTATTTATATCCACATATAATTATATCATGTTTGAGATATACACACAAAAAAATGCACATGCATGCATCTCCATAACCAACTAGAACTATATTTCCACCTTCATGATTATAACCCATAAAAATAACTCTAAAAACATACAATGAACAAAAAACCAAATAAAAGTTGTAGAAAAGTAAGATCGAACTTCAAAAATGTTAAAAGTACATACATATTGACCTTTGAAAAACTACAAAAAATGGAATTGACAAAAGGATTTAAGTTCAAGATTTTAAATATTATTAAAAGCAAGTTGCTTTTAAACTTATTATATTACTGTAATTGATTTAGATGTTGTTTTTATTGTTTTTAATATAACAAATGAGGTCAAGAAGCCAATGTGAACTTAAATGAAGAAGCTGAGCAAAGCCAGCTACCAACAAAAACTACCTCCACCAACTTAAGGCAGCAAGTGTGTGTTGACAAAACACAAAATTCAACAAAATCTGTCATAAAATTAATTATCAATCATTTTTTAATGGAAATTTCAATAAGAAAATCAAAGAATTCTGTTTTTACTTTGAGAAGCTTTTAAGAGCAAGCTTGTGAAAGACGGTGTTGGTGATGGAAATAGGTAATGAAAATTCTCCAGTAATGTTAGGTTGACTATTTGAAAGAACACACTGGATAAAGCTATAGCAATAACTTTTTATTTTGAAAATTGATGGGGCAAGAATAAAAACACTGTCCCTACCCTTTTGTTTATTCACTTCTATCTTAACAATTTTCTTTGATTTTGATCAGAAAAACTATTTCTTTGAATCACATTGTTTCAAAGGAAATATTTAGCTATACTTTTTTTTAACAAACTTTGATTTTATTTTGATTATAATATATTTGAGAGTCTACAAACATACTCATCTATCTTAGAATATATAAAATGCTAGAAAAAAATATTTATTATATCTATGTAGATATAGTGGTTGTTTTAATTAAACTTCGTATAATTTATAATTTATTTTGGATCTTCTGAGTATATAAATATTCATTAACGTAAGCAGATTTTAGACTGCTGTGCGGAAGATCAAAATAGTGACGACAAATGTTGTAGAATCAAAATATATATTTTTTTAAGAGGAACGAACAACAACAATAATATGGCAAAGAGAAATTATCATCTTCTGCTGCGTAAATATTTTCTTAATAAAATATGTTTCTAATTAGATGAACACAAAGAATTCAATTTTAGTTTTAGTAAGTTTTTTTTTTGTCTCCTTTTAATATTTTAATTTAAAGAGCACCACTTTTTAGCCTTCAAACTTCAGCATTCTTTTTCCTTTATCAGGTGTAAATTATAAAAATAATGCATATTTTAAATTAAAAGAACTAAAAAAGGATGAAAAGTTTTATAAAAGGGACTAAAACTAAATTTTAAAAATTTCCCTATACACAAAAAAAACAAGGTTCTTACTCATAATTTATTCATTATATATCATCATTTAGAGGGAAGAAATAAGCATTTCAATATGGAAATTAAACAATTTATCAAAATAAAAAACGTGCTTAAGTAAAAGGAAAAAAAAAACGTAGAGAGTTTTTATTTTTACATAATTTCTGTATCACTTTTTTACATTTGGAACAACGTAAATAATACCACAAAATATAAAATCACTTGAATGACCTGACAAGGAAAAAGAAAATAAACTAAAATATAATAAATTAAACCAGTTAATATATGTATAAGAGGTGAAATAAAAAATAGACAAATAGGACATACTAATCAAATACACAAATTTGTAAAAAAAAAAAAAATTAGAAAAAGAAAAAACAATATTTGTAGGCTTCTTCAATAAGTGCCTTCCACACCACGGATCTCACAGCGTGTATGTGTGAGCTGTGTTTAGACGCTCCTCTATTTAAGCACACCATCTTTTCTTCTTTTTACTTTCTTCTTCTCATCTCATCTACCTAGCTACGCCTATTTTCTTCTCTTTCTTGCCCTTTCTCTGAACTTTCTTTCTTTCTTCTTCTCTTTTCCATATAGCATAACATATAAGATACACAAATATTATATATACACACATAACTGAAGCCATCAAGCGGTGTATACATATATCTGCTTCTTGGAGAACAAGTTAGAAAGTTTGTTTGTTGTTGCGTAAGGCATAATTTGATGATGGAAGAACCAGTTGTGGTGAACAAAGGAGATGAGCCTTTGGATTTGCCTCCAGGTTTCAGGTTCCACCCCACAGATGAAGAGATCATCACTTGTTACCTCACAGAGAAAGTGCTGGATAGAGGCTTCAGTGCAACTGCTATTGGGGAAGCTGATTTGAACAAGTGTGAGCCTTGGGACTTGCCCAGTGAGTTTTACTCTCTCTTGATCACCCTTTTGTTTTTGTTTTATGATTTTGACCTTGCTTTTGTTGTCTCTATTTGATTGTGATGATGATGATGATGATTGATTGCTTGTAGCCATCTTTCATTGTCATGTGGGAGTGGTTGTTTTCCATTGATCTGAATTGGGTTGTTGTTGTTGTCTTTTATTGTTTTGTTGGGTGTGTAGAGAAAGCAAAGATGGGGGAGAAAGATTGGTACTTCTTTTGCCAAAGGGATAGGAAGTATCCAACTGGTATGAGAACCAATAGAGCAACACAATCTGGGTATTGGAAGGCCACGGGCAAGGACAAAGAGATTTACAAAGGGAAGAACAATCTTGTGGGGATGAAGAAGACCCTTGTGTTCTATAGAGGAAGAGCTCCAAAGGGAGAGAAGACAAATTGGGTTATGCACGAATTCAGATTGGAAGGCAAATTCGCATGTTACAACCTTCCCAAGGCTGCAAAGGTAATTGATTAACCATCTCTCTCTCTTTCCCTTTTGATACATGGCATTTTTTTTTTCTCTGGATTTTGAGGATGGAAAAGGTTGAGATTTTAAGAATCATGGTTTTTTTTTTTTCTCCCTCACCAATATCCCAGGCTTTCAAATTTTAATCATCACTTTTTAGAAAAGTGCCTTTTGTGTTGTTTTGAGAGTTTTCTTTCCTGAGGTGGTCCTCTAATAGTACCTTTTGCTTTATTTAGTTGAATTGTTGAGATTCTAACAGTTACATGTACTTACTTTTTTAGTTTTTTGTTTGGGGGTGTTATTTTATTGCAGGATGAATGGGTTGTGTGCAAGATTTTCCATAAGAACAACACTGATGTTAACAAAAGGGTGCTCCCAATTAGCCCTGGGATTGGCCTTCTTAGAATGAACTCAATTGGAGAAGATCTATTTGATTTCTCTTCACTTCCACCTCTTGTGGATCCTCTCTTTGACCAAACCTTACACAAGCACATTGACAATGATTTCAAGGGTACTACTAATAGTACTAACACACCTTCATCATCATCAGCTAAACCACCCTCAGTTGGCTATTACCTTCCCAATTTCATCAACAACAATCACCACATGCAGATGATGATGAAGCCTGAAGAACACAGAATCTATGAGAATCCTGCCACCAACATTAACTATGCCTCCACCAGCCAAGGGAATTTCAACTCTAACAACCCAATGGGAATTGGCACGAGCAGTAACTCCCTTCAAAACTCAATCTCACTACCCTTCAACATGTTCCAAGATTATTATTTGCAACAAGGAAAAAACAGTTTCCAACAGTTGAAGATGGAGCAATTCTCCAACACTAACCAGCCTGTGGTCAGTGCCTCTCAAGACACGTGCCTGAGCAATGACAGAAACACTGACACTTCCTCGGTGGTGTCAAAGCAAGACAACATGGGAAGGAACAAGGCATTGTACGAGGATCTTGATCAAGCTCCTACATCAGTTGCTACCCTCTCAGATTTGGATTGCCTCTGGGATGATTACTGAACAAGAATAATTAAAAGAGAAGATCAAGCGAGAAATTAATCAAAGCAAGTTTGTTGATTTATGGTATCTTTGTGTACCTTATTTATTTTCTGATTTTAGACAGTCATATATCTGCAGAATATATGTTACATGGAAAAAGTTCAGGGATACTTATACTGTATAGATTTATGATTGATTAAATAGATTATCCAGGTCTTGTTATAGTTAGGTTTTTATTTGGTAGATCAAAGGAGAAGGATTTGATTGTGCTCATGTACATTTTTCTTTTGTTATAAATTAGTGGGTTTGTTTTATTAATTAACGTCTTTATTTGCTTTTCAGTTTCATTTGTATTAATTCTCTAAATTGTAACGAATCTAGTCGAATACTACTTTCAAGTACTTATTAGGAACCATATTTTCAAGCCCTTCAATGATCTTCATGTGCGGTACACTTAATATATATTTTATGCTGTGTGGAATATTTCTATGACATCTCACCAAGAGTGGGAGAATTAATTCCCAAGGAAATTGTGGATTTGTTTTCTCAACTTTTTGAATTTAAAGGATATGTGTTGTGGCTTCCTAGCTAGTGCCTCCCACCAAGGCATGACTATTTCTACCCTTTTAAAGTTAATTTCAAGATGCTTTTGATATAATTAACTCTAACTAAAAATGCTCATAGTATAAATAAATGAACAAATGGGTACACACAAATCATATTTAAATTGTAAGAAATACCAATTTGTACTATTAATTGAGTTATATATTAACTTACATATAGGCATTGAGAATCATTTAAGGGTGAATGTGAAGACAGAAACTATGAGTGATGGGTAATTAATCAAGTTGATGAAGCACGTGAATAATTCCCTGAATCCGTGCAGAAGATGCCCCTGGTGGTAGAATTTCCAGAATATTTAAAAAGCAGACAAACACACACTAATAATTATGACAAACAGTTTTAGTGACCACAACAAAAACATCAACAATGCTGGGTTTCTTGACTGCCGCTTGAATCTTGTGTCTAAAGAAACCTAGTCACCACTTGTCTACCTACCCAATACTCCACACTTTGAGTTGTTGTTGTGTTAAATCTGTTTCATGACATTTGTTCAAAATATTCATGTTTCGTACACATACGAATAATGTACATGTCTTGTGGGTATAAATGCACCTTGCTCAAGCCATCGATCAATGAATGAGCATGTATACATATAATAAATACACTTAATAGATTATTTCTATGTGTATGTATAAACGTGTGTGCGTAGTATTTTCTTTCCCTTGTTTTACCCGTTTGTGGTGTAGGTGCCGCTTAGGAACATAATTGAGCCTAAAGTGATAAGATGGTAGGAAGAGAACAAAAGTGGAAATAGAAGTGAGTGTGTGAAAAAAGAAAGGGATAAGAGGGAAGAGTTTAAACGCAATAGGATGGTGAAAAGGGGTGTGAGAAATAAGGGTCATGTGTATTTATTTATGGTATGAATTTATGTGTGGATAATGGGATATATAGCAAGGTGGCCAAGGAATGGGTAAGGGCATGCTATCGAATATTGGAAGAAAAGAAAAGGGTTGATGATTCTCGTGAGTATGGAGCTTTTGGGGGTTTCATTTGATGAAATGGAAAACATGCTAATGCACATTCCTTTCCATTCAAAGCAAAGCTTTCATTGTGGTTTCATGCTTGAGGAAAACTTAACCGTCTTTGTATATATATATATATAGTTGAGATTTCTTCGGCTCCTTTTGTTTTATTACACTACCACAAATTGGTCTTGGCGTTTTTCTTAATTTCACTTTCTTTCATGGGAAAAAAGAGTGCAAAAATGGAAAGGTTGAGAAAGGGAGTTAGGGGAAGCAAAGGAAGAAAAATAATAGCAATAATAATATTAATAAACATAATAAAAATGCTTATCTATCTGAAAAGGGTGAGGGAGGGGAAAAGAAAGAAAGAAAAAAAAAATGGAAAATGGAAGAAGTAGACATATTTACATGCTTGTTTCTGAATCAGAAAACCCTGATTTGTTGCATGAAAACAAGGGGTGGAGGATGATGTTTGGGCTCACCAACCAATGAGGAGCCTCCATCAAATAATCATCAGTGTCCCATGAAAACGATATTGCTAGCTATAACCTCATCATATGTCACTTTTTTTTTCTATAAAATTCCAAGTTCATCATTCGACTAGGCTCATTACATTCCATGTCGTGTTTGCTCTTTTTCTTCTCTTCCTATGATTATTGCTATTATGACCATTATTCCTAATGTTTTCTAATAATTTGTTTTTTAAATTTGTGATGAAAGCTTGACCCCATTCAAATATATTCTAGAATATATTATGTTCATGAAAACAACAGAGTTTAGATGCCTCACCTAATAAGCATACGTATATTTAATTAGTTTATTAGGTTCTGGATAACATGCTTTCTTTTTTGAGAAATTGGATGACATTCTTTGAACAATCAATTTCTAGTGTTTCAATGGTTTCGATAAATACAAAATCGGGAGGCCCCATACATGCTCATAGCATTTAACTGAAAAAAGCGCTTGTATATAGAGAGAAAGAGAGAGAAAGTTTCATTATTTTGCACAGTAATTTTGTATATTTGTGGTGTGTGTGTGTGAAAGGAGCTTATATAATATTATTTTGTATAATTATTTTACAATTGAGGGAAATAAAAAGGAAAATAGGAGAGGTTTTTTCTAATAACTTTTTGCCATAAAAGTCATATTATAGTATAGAAATGAAGAAAACAAATACAAAATAGAATGAATTCCGTTTGTATATCTAATAATTAAAAGCAGTTTAACATTCTTTTCCACTACACAAGTTTTCATAAATTTATTAATAGATACAAATATGTTAAGGTATTTTTTCTGAATATAACTTTTAATGCATGTACGTTGCAACACTAATACAAGACTTTAATAATCATATAACTTAAACGACGGTGTAAAAGTATTGTATATATTATAATCACGAGGGCCCAATAAATTATAGATACCTGATGAGAAAATAATTCTCATGGTAGATCTACTACTAAAAACTTTCATATTTTTTAAGACTATTTTTATGGATTTTCAATATAAAAACAGCAAGAAATTAGTTTCATGAAAATTTTCATATGGATTTTAAAAGTTCCATAAAATATTCCGAGGAAAAGCTTCATGAAATACGAAATTTTATTATAATCATCTTTTGAATAGTAATACTAAAATGTATATCATGCTATCTGAAAAATGAATGCCTGTAACGTATAATGAGAAAAAAAAAAGTGCATGTTATAATCTAAAGATAAAATGGAGGGATAATTACATTAGATGTAAATAAAAAAAAAATCATAGGATTTGAAATAATCATTATAAGAAAAAAGCTATTTAGAAATCAATTTTTAGCTATCAAATAAAATGGTTGCTAATTGGAATCAAAATAGCCACCAAATTAGATTTTGGTTGCTAAATAACTACAAAATAGAAATAATGATTGAATTTAGACTAATTAAGTCAAAATAATTAGTATCTAACATTAACTATTAATGTTTTAGTTTTTTTGTTTTAACAGCAAAAAATAATATTAATGGGAGCACTTAAGGGATATTCCAACCCTTATACACAACAATAGAAACACTTAAACTAAAGTGAAAATCATTGACCATCTCCAAAATGATTCCGCTAATAAAACACGAATAACCATCAAACCCTACACACACCAAATTCGTAAAGCAAAATCGTTAACTGTGCTACATTTATAATTATGCCTTCATGTATCATAATAACATTTGTCGTGCTCTAGGTACTCCTGAATCTTCTGCCTTCACTTACCTGCAAAAATCAACACTAGACAAAAACAACCACCCTACAACCAACAACCAACCACCCCCTACCCCTTACTAATGGATGTCACCCATCTACAACATAACCCAAACCTACTACACAAGAAGAGAGTTAGATATTTGCTAAACACAGAGCAGGTTAGTGGCCTACACCATTATATTCTAAATTAGTCTCTAACTTAATTAGATACCAATTTAGAATTTAATGGTATAGGTCACTAAAACTTTGGTAGCTAATATTAGATATCAATTATATTGACTTAATTAGTCACTAAATTCATATTTTGTAGTTATTTAGCAACTAAAATTTAATTTGGTGACTATTTTAGTCACAATTAGCAACCATTTCAATTGGTAGCTAAAAATTAGTCTCTAAATAGTTTTTTTTTTTTATAATGAATAGGTATTACTAAAAAAAAATTGAGTCATTGAACGATTAAAAAGTAATGCTTTTTGTATAAATTAATTACGTGATTGTGAATGTAATAATTTCTACAACAAAGATGAGTGTATCATCCTATTTTTCTACAAAAAGAAGGGTGGTGAATTGTCTATCATACTTATAAAGAGAACACTGAAAGAATGTTTTGGATTAGTTGGCAAAATAAGGCATCAAACAGAAACGGATCCTAAAATAAGTTTTGCCGATATTAGAGTTGCGCTATTTTTAATATAAACAAGTTTTAAAATGTTTAAAAATCGCATCAGTGAAATCAACACTTAAATCAAAATTTTAAGAAAATAATTAAAAATTTTAAGCATCTATATATACGACTCTAAAATAGAGTCTATAATTAAAGATAATAATATATTAATTAGTGTTGTCTAGACGATGTAAAAATAAATAAATAAAAAAATTAAAATGGTGTGTATCTAAGTAAAATAATTTATTTTTAAAGTTTATGGCATAGGCTTGATTAGCATTAATGTTGTAAAATGTTTAAGTATTAATTAGACCGACGCTTTCGACATGTTTTAATTGTTTTTTTTTTTCAGATGTTTCAAATTTTTCATGTTTTCCAATCCTAGCTTATTGCGTTGTCTTTCTCTATAATATATTTTTTATCGATTTTTCCTTTGTGAACAGTGACAATCATCATTTTCTCTATAGTTATTTCTATACATGCCTAGCATCAGAGTTCTTCTTCTGTGTCTTAAAAAGGTTTCTAGAGCTGATTCTATGGACGGTGGTGGAGACTTTAATCTTGAATTTGTGGTGTGGTTACTCAGGTGTAAGATTCAATTTCGGAAATTTGGTATAAGTAATCTCCCAAAATCCTTTTTGTTCGCATGTCTAAGTTTGAATTCTTAATACATTGTGAATCCCTAATGCATTGAAGGCCTTCCAAATCAAGCTTGAGTTCGTGGTTGTGAGGAGGTAGAGAACCAATTGTGTGGTGGTCGGGCTAAGTGTTTTGGATTACCCTAAAGGTGAATTCTATATCACTCTATATGTGTTAAAATAATTTCAAGAAATTTGTAATTATTTTGTTGTATTTTGATAATAAAAAAAAATAGTTGGACAAAACATCATTTTTTATATTTGCAATAACAAATGCAATTGCTTTCGTCTCATCTTCAATTGCAGTATTAATACTGTTGTGTATTTTCATCTCATGTTATGCCCGATATGACTTTTACAAGTCATTGCTCTTGAATTTAATATCTAGACTCATAACTCTATATATTGATCTATATAACATGTATGGCAATAGCATTTGGTAGTGCCTTTTTAATAATGTACACCTATGGTTCGATGGTGGTTTCTGATTTAATCGCAGTATTTGGTTGGTGTTATTATTAAAATTGGATTTGGATTTACAATTACTATTTAAATTCATATCACAACCATTGCATTGAAAAATTAGTATCACTTGAAATCAATTCATTAGTTAGTTTTATAATTGAATTTGGATTTGGAATTAAGATTGGTTATATTCAAATGATTAGTTGGTTTTATAATTGAATTTCGAATTAATATCACTTGGAATAAATAGATTAGTTGGTTTTATAATTGAATATGAATTCGGAATTTTGGATTTAGATTTTGAATTAGTATAATTTGGAATCAATATTGATTAGTTGGTTTTATAATTGAATTTGGAGTTAGAATTTTGGATATGGATTTGGAATTACTATTGAAATTGATATTGGATTTGTGTTTCAAATTACTATTAAAAATGAATTTAGGATTTGAATATGGGTTTGGAAATTTTGATTTTGAAAATACAAAGCAGGTCTTGAAATAAAATTGTGAATAACACGTAATCATATCTAGTGTTAGTTAGACTGATACTATCAATGTATTTTTATTACCAACTAGCGTTTGCTAGATTGACTTTAAACATATTTTTTTATTCAACTTTTTATAGCGTTGTCTTTTGGGATGTTAAGTTTTTTTTTCTTTTTTTTTGCTTTTAGTGTCCAAGGCTGATGCCACATTAAAAGAAAGTTTTTTTTTCTTGCATTTAGCATGGGCTAGGTTGGCAATACATTAAAATTATTTAAATATTTTACGTTCACGTCAAGTGGATTAGACTAATCCTAACAATATGTCATTCATTGATTGATGCTAAATTATGTAGATTCCATTGGTGGAGCGTGAACTTTTTAGCTGAGTAAGATTGACACTAGTTACTTCATAGTGTCGATTTCTCTCAATCTGTGTCCATTTTTAGCTTGTGAAAAAAACATGTTTTATTGTAGTGAGAGCTCTGTAAAGCTAACTTGAAAGTTGTAAAAACACAATCTTGTACAAGAATTTCCAAGCTTGTCATATGAAAAAGACATTTTTTTGCCATGCTTGTAAAAGAGGAGAAACAAATTATATTTTTCTAGTAAAATTGTTGTTTTTACCTCTAAACCACTTGAATTGTTGCGCCTAGATTAATTTGAACTAACCAGAGTTATATTCATTATTAGTAAAAGATATGGCTTGGTTGTACTAGATGACTACTCTAAAATTGGTCTTAAGTTCTAAAATTATGTAAAATTAAAATAGAACAAAAGTATTTTTAGATTTTGTGGCGAGAATGATGTAATGATCCCAATATTGTTACTAAAATAAAATAAAACACAAACCTAAATATATACAAAGTCATATCTACATAATTTATTACAAACTAAAATATTTTAATTATAAATAAGCACAAAAAATAATTTTCTTAAGGATTTCAAAAAATTGTACTTATATATTTAAAAATGCTTTGTTATTTTTCTATTATTGTCCATAAAATTGTTTTTACATGTATATCTGTTTGCACATATGTTAGGACATGATCTTCATAATTACAAAAATATCATCAACAAAAAAAATAGGAACTAATCGTTAACATTTAATATACACTAATTAAGAATTTCAATCAAATGCATTTATTGTGTAACAAAGACATTGGAGATATCAATTAAATATTCAACACTTGATGACTTCCAAAAAATAGTATTAAGTTTATATTCAAAGAATAAGACTTGTTACACACGTACACACATATATACAGACAGACACACATATAATATAGATCACATCTGACAACTCCCATATAAGAGGGTAATCTCCTACACATCTTATCAAGAATTGGTGACTCTTGACCCTTAACTAGATGTAGAAAAATTTCATCGATTCTCAACACATAATATTTTCATCTATATAACTTGAATTATTAGTAAAGCATGAATATCTCATCGAATCCCATAACTTAAAACTTATATTATACGATGTCAACTTAGCACTATGTCTGTGATAAATATTAGCTTTACACATCAGATTATGACAACTCATCTTTTCACACTATCTCATTACAACCCATCTCAATGAATTACATTTCATCAAATAATCCCATTTAAACACTATAATTCAAAAGAAACAACACACACATATTAAAGACAATTTAAAAGAGTGAAAATGAAAGATATGTTATAGAGGAATATCAAAGTATTCTTTGAGCAATATTCTTCAGTAGAATAGAGTTGATACGATATTGTTCTTACTCAAATGATAAAGTTAAGTGCTTAAGTGATTGTCTTCCAAAAAAGGAGAGGATTGATATGTCTTCCTTCTTGCTTGAATTACAAGTGGTCACTTAAGTGATCAATCTTACCGCTCAAGTGTCATTTAGACGCTTTAGTAAGAAAACATTATATCAAAACCTAATCCTCACCACCTTTATATTGCTGGAGTGATTAACTCATTACTTGAGCAATATATATAAATATCAATAATAAAAAAAAGTTTTCAAATAACTAAAAGTACAAAGTTTTAAACTTAAACCTTTTCTATATCAATTCTATTCCAAGTCAAGCATACTTTTGTCCAATTGGTTTAAATTATCCAAATTTGTCTATATTAAATTCCACAACCAATTTTATACTTCAAAATCGAAATTTAACAACAATTAAAACATACACACATTCATCATAACCATATACATTCAATCATACTATATGTAACATTTCAATTCTACCAATCCAACATATTGTTAATTACTTAGTATAAGCAATATTTAAATAGTTCAATAATTATGTCTCAAATCTAAGTCTATCATCCAAATAAAATGTTAACAATCTGAACTTGGCCAACATTTAAGTTCACAAATACCTAATCTCTTTCAAATTCACATAGTTGCCTAACTTAATGAAATTCTAGTTTTACTTATCTTACTTTACAACGTCTTGTTTTTCAAGAAATCCACCCTTAAAATAGAGAATGAGTTAGGGGTGCTCTGAGACCTTTTAAGTTGTTTCCAAAAAGATAAATCTAACAAACTAACACACCATTACAAACTTAAAATAAGAGAGATTCATTTTCTCTCAATTCATGATACATGTGTAAATAGAATATGATGCATTGAGATAAAGAAACAAGAAGAGTGAAATCCACAGAGAACACAAAACTTAGCCTGATCAAAGTTTTCTTAGACTAAGTTAGTTATATTTTTAATTGTCTTCAAGCTCATGACTTTAGAAACATTAAAGGGAAAATGATCATCAAGATAGAAAAGATAAAAAGAAGTCATAAGAATTAAGTTTTAGAGAGATGATTATTTTATATATAAACTTATAAACTTAAAACAAAATTATCATTCTTCATTATCTTTAAACTCCCAATACGTACAAAAACAAGTCCTTACAAATGGTATCTCTTACAATTTCTCAACTTCCAAAATATCTAAAAAAATAGTATGATTGAGAGAAAGAACAGATCACTACAAGAAATTACTTTAATAATGTTAAATGATAACTCCATCCTAAAAAGTTTATGGGAAGAAGTAATGAACACTACTCTTTATTAACAAAATAAAATTTATATTAGAATTATTTTGAGAAAAGATCCTAATGAACTATAGAAACTTTAAACACCTAACATATTGTATTTCCATTATTTTAGATGTCAATGACAAGTTGGGAAAGTTTTCTTCAAAGATTAGCATTGAAACATTATTGGAATAAAGTGTGAATACCTTTCACAAATATTGAACAAATAGAGTAGGAAGAAAAAAGGATATCAAAAAGGATGATATTAAGTATAAGTAATACTCAAAATTAGAAAAATCACTGATAGTGATAAAAAAATCGGTCAATAAATGATCAAAATAGGTCACTAATTAAAACAGTGTGATTTAGAGATCAAACGCATCAGTCACTATTTTGTTAGTCGCTAATGTATAACACCAAGGAGAAATTGAACCCAGGATCTCTCAGCAGCTTGAGAGAACCTATAACCATCAGACCAAAACAGTTTTTCTGTCATGTTATGATTATTATTATACTTAATATTACAATTACAATTATTATTATTATTATTATTAGTAGTAGTATTACTATTATTTTTAATAATATTATTATATTACTATTACTATTATTATTTATTATTATTATTAATACTGTTATTATTGTTATTATTATTTTTATTACTATTAATATTATTATTATTATTGTTATTATTATTATTACTATTTTTATAATAATAATAATTATTATTACTATTACTATTACTATTATTATTATTATTGTGGTTATTGTTTTTCTTATTATTATTACTATTATTATTATTATTATTATTATTATTATTATTATTATTATTATTATCTGTGATCGAATTAGTGATCAAATTTGTGGTCGAATTTGTGATCCAATTAGAGACTGAATCAGCGACTGAAATTAGTAGCCGAATTTTTGACTGAATCAGTAACCGAAATCAGTGACCGAATCAATGACCGAATAAGTGACCGAAATCAATGATCGAATCTGTGACCGAATCAGTGATTGAATTAGTGACCGAATTGTGACCAAATTTTTCAATTATTGATTCGGTCACTGATAGTGATCGAATTTTTTAGATCACTGACAGCGACCGAATTTTTTGATCAATAATTTCAGTCACTGTTAAGCAATTTTCTAGTAGTGTACTTGTTAACTTTTTCACGCATTAAAAAAACTAACTTGTATCGTCATCAGAGTGCTACCTTGAAAACTTCCATGAATTTACAAAAAAGGAAATTGACAAATATCTATAAGTATTTGAAAGAATTGTAAAAGGTTGAGTTTTATTTTAATTCATACAAAATAATAGTTTAATTACCTTTTTAGACAATTTCAACGTTAATAGTATAAATATTTTTAATGTTGTGGATATTTGTTGGTTCTTCAAGCAACCGATGTAGTATGTGTCATTGATAGGGTACATACTTTATGCAACCCTTACTTTAATATTTTTTCACATTGTGTATTATTCTCTCTTTCTCCACTACTCCTTTCATTAATATTGTGCTATTTTTCCTTTCTTCGTTGTCCTTTTATGTCACCAACATCATAACTTCATTGTACCATTATCTTTGTTGTGTGATCACCAACTCCAAGAAAAGTATTCCTGTCTCACCTTTTGTTGTTTCCAAGAGAAAAGTTCTTGTTAATTTGTCGATACTTTAAAAGAGGAGTTATCGTCAACACCATCCTCCACTCACCACTTCCAAGTAATAATAATATTTTATCATTTATTTATGTATTTATTAAATATTAGATATAATTCTAATTATAAATTTTATTATTTAATAACTATATTTAGATATTAACTAATAGAATAACCCTTTAATTAATATATTATTTGGTTAACGGTTAAATTAAAATTAATTTTAGAAACTAAAAGTTAAAACTATTTTTATTTAAATTAATATTAAAAATAAGGCCACAATTTGAAGGTACTACAAATTAAAAACAATTTTAGTTAAGTCAAGATTAGAGTTGATATTGGCATTAAGATTAAAATTTTACATAAATCAATTTACTTAAATGAAATTAACATTAAGAATAATATATTAAAAAGTAGATAGGGTAAAGAGAGAGAAATCACTATTATTACTTTTTTGACCTAACAAACTACTAGACATGTTATCTTATGGCTTAATTAGATCCTCATCTAGTCTATTTTTGCGAATTCTTTTCTTCTTAAAATGTTAAGTTTTGAGTGAAAAGGACAAAGTGTAAAAACATTGAATGTCATGAAGAAAGGAAGAGAATGAATGGTGAGACTTGGACCTTGGTGTAAGTTCTTCATCAAAGTTAAATGGCAAAAGTAAGATTTTTTTTTTTTTAAGTATCTTCATGTTCTACTTTTTATTTTATAGTGAGTTTCTATTCCTGTAGACTTAGGTTATATCGACTCTATGAAAATCTTTGAATCAAGTTTATTTTTAAAAATATGGATTTAAATTTAAACTAATCCGATTATTTAAATTTTTTATAAAATTTTAAATTGACATTGTTTAGAAAAATTATGAATTTAAATTTAATTTCAATCTATCTTTTTATATTAGATATAGATTATATTTCAAAAATCAAATATATATTTTACTTACATTTCAACACTAAATTATTTACTTTTATTAGAAGTGATGTACATTTTGCTCTGGTACGTCTAATGGTTTCACATTGCTTAAGATTAAGGTTTATTTAAATACATCTTTTCCTCTTAATCCTTCGATGCACCTTTAAGGACAAAACCCTAACGAAGTTTTGAGCTCCAAAACAAACAATACATCAGATGCAGTGATTGACCCTAATAATATCATTTCAACAGTCGAAATATGTGAGATCCTCATTTCCTTATCCCTCATTTGTTTCGAAATATCTAATAGTCTCACATCGCTATTAACAATTGAGGTCAAGGTCCATTTAAATATACCTCATCTCAATATACTTAGGTCAGAACATGTTTCATCAACCAAACTCTGCAACTATTATCATATTCTCGGAAGTTTTAACCCAACTATGATCAAATTAACTAAAATTAAGTATATGTCTCAGTTTATTCTTAATTCACATAAAGCATATATCAAATATCAAATATCAAAATCTAATTTATTTTTGAAATTATTAATTAATTACACATGTTATGAAATATAAAATATTTTAATAAATTTTATTCTAAAATCACTTTTAACAAATATATAGTAATATTAAATTATTTTAAATTTGAAACTGATTTTGAACAAAATAATTTTAAAATGAATGTTAAACTAATTTATAACCATCCAAACTATTTTTTTAAATATAAATTTGAATTTAAAATTTAATACAATTATTTAGATTTGAATCTATAAAAAATTAAATTAATTTTAATTCCAATTTAATTGTTTAGATTTATATTGAATTTGGATTAGATTTTTTAAAAATGTCCATCCCTATCATGAAAGTGAGATGTGGGAGAAAGAACCATAGTATGAGATGAGAGATTTTGAATGAGAAACGATACACACTAGTGATGGACCCATTGTTCTTAATGGAATCTCACTCCAAAATTCTCTCTTAAAAGCAATAAACAATTGGAGAATATTTGGGGGCCCCTACTGAATTTAGGTTACATCAAATCTAGCAATTCCCATAAGATTGTTTGGAGTAGCATTGATAAATTCAATTTTGAATTAAATTGATTGTGAAAGGATATGATTTATATCTGATTTTTTTATAACAAAATTAAGTTAAAATTCAGCATAATTTTTGGTTTTATATATCACAGAAGCTACTATAATTGTTTCAACCTAGAATAAATGATGCAATCAATTACTTAATGTGGAGTATTCTACAGTGGCAAAGTTTAATCAACAATAATTTGCTTTCTATGTAACTAAAGAAAAAAAAAAGGAATTATCTAAGTCATCTCTCAAATGGGTTTCGAAGTTTTAAGAAAGTAAATGAAAATTTGTTAGCAAAGAAACTTTATGAAACAAATTATCAATCCCCTAAAGAAAACTATCCAAAATTATGGTGGGTTTTGTCTTGAGACTAATGGAAGAGTTTGAGTTTTATATTACGTAGAAAAAAAAAAAAGAGTGTTCAGAATAACATATCAATATAAAAAATCATTGACCTATTTTCTTAAAATTTTAGGATAAGATTAATATCAAATTATCCGTTGATGGAAATTTTCCTCGTGTTTGTCTTCTTCCAATCTCTCAACCATTTATCCCAACCCACTAAACATAATTGAAAGTAAGTTAATGGTTAATTTTGACCTAACCACCTAATTTTATTTAAATATTTTTATATTAAATTTATAAACCTCGATACCATCTTAGATTTAAATGCTTTGTAAAAAAAATTATTCTAAAGCTATATTTTTTAAAATTAATTAGTGCTTAACTTAATGTTCAAACCTTACCCATATTAATATTTAAAATACTTTTTTTATTAATTTATTTTATTCAAAGCATATTTTTTTCTTAAATAATAATATTTATTCAAGTAATATTACGTCATTTATTTCTATGATATTTTTTGTCAATCAACTATATATAGTTTAAATTAAATTCTAAATATTTCTTAACGTGAAGGTTTAATTGTATTTTTTTTAATCTATAATTTACTATAGCAGTTTTGGTTTTTGTAGTTTTCATTTCTTGATTTTCATCTATTTATCTTTTAAAAGAAGCACATAATATTGATGTTAGCTTTTTTGCTTTTTTTAATCAATGCTTTTATCTTAGTTTTATTACTTAGATCCACACATTTGAAAAAGCACACAACTTTTAGCTCTGTTGATAATGTACTACGTAGTTTTTAACAAACGGGTTAAGGCGATTATTTTATACATGTTATTAAATAGTTTAATATTGAATAAATTATGAAATACATTAAAAAATAAAATTATGAAAAGTCATTGTCTAACTTGAAATAAATTAGCTAAATAGATTATTGTATATTAAAATCGTTAAAAAAAAATAAATGATAAGTTAGGAATGAGATTAAAATTGTCAACAACTTATATTCTAAATAAAACATAATAACCACTCAAAATAGAACAATTAAAAATGAGACAAAAAAAATTCCATTTTTTTAAATATACATGTCACAACTAAATCAATAAAATTATAAAGACCGAAATCATACTTGTACTTGAGAGAAATAGCACATCTACTGAGATCAATACCTATCAAATTGTTTCATTGAAATGTAAGAACTCTAAAGTAATTGAAGCTTCATGTATCAAATTTCAATTGGCATTCTGTTATTTCTTCATATACCTCATCAATTTCTCTATCTATCTTCCATTTATTCCCAAAAAGTAACTTTCCAAAATGTAAAATATATATTTCAGAAAGTTGAATTGGAAGTTCTTTCTTCATGCATCACCGTGCTTTCGACTCATACTCCCATAATTTATTTTGGATTATCTAATTTTATTTTTATTCTAAAGTAGGTAATTTGAAATAAAAAAATATGTTATTGTTGTACGAGCCTTAAAGAGATCTCTTTCTTAATTGAGTTTTCGACTTTCCATTTTTATCATGAAAAAGGTTATTTAATATTCAAGTTAGTACTCAGTATTTGGAAAATCTGAAAATATGTTAAAAATGTACCTTTTATCATATGTTATCATGCTATTTAAAAGGCAGCTACATGAATTATTCATAGTGTATATAAATTATCATGACCTTCTAGATTAATTTTGATAGTATATATATACTTAAGATGATTAATTATCGTGATTAGGCTTATTAGTCGATTTAGATACTCGGCAAGTACTCGATATAATGTCTGGACTAAGCTTGATCTTGGTCTAGCACATCTCAGCCTGTACTGGATCCAGACCGACTACATCTCAAATATGTACAACACATATTCTAAATAAACTTCATAAAGAGTTATCTTTTTAATAGGTCAATATAAAATTACCAATTTATAATTATACATTATGCTACTCATAATACAATTTTATTTTTCAAAAAGCTTAATCTGAAAAATAATATGAAAAAACAAAAAACTATGATTCTTTTAAACTATAGGTTGTCACGAGAAAGTTACTAGAAAAAAAATAAGTTTGAATTGAAATCTATAGGTTATCACACTAGAAAGTTACTAGAAAAAAAATTCATTGAATTTGTCCTAATATTACTTTCCACAATAAATACAAGTCGTATCTCTTTAAATACTAAACATTTTAATAAAATTTTGGTAGATTAAGGAGATCATCCCACTAACTTTACTTGGTGTCACACATAAATAGTAGATTACGAATACTAACCCCTTGACTCTACTGAGCCTTATATCTCTTATCTCAATTTACAAGTGTATAACTACTAATTTTTCTCAATTTTATCATGATAATGGTATGGAAATACTTAACAATTCTAATCAATTTTCACTTGAGCGAAAATTAGCTCAAATTGATTCTCTTGGCCATTGGGTTTTTTTTGCTTAAGCAAAAATAAGCCTGAGACTAATCTCTCCTTTCAAGACATTTTTTACTTGAATGAGAAACCCTTCGCTTGAACAAAATGACTTGTATTTCATTGAGCATGAGTCTTGTCGCTTGAATGAAAAACTAATAACTTTAAGTCACATCATTATCACTTGACTTTCGCTTGAGCGAGAAACCTTGTTTGAGTGTAAATACTCAGGCAAAAAATCTTTCATGGAGGAAACCTCCACTTTTTGTCCCAACACACAAGTTTCTCATTTGTAAATCATTCCCAGACAACCTAACATTAACTCAAGCACATAAAACAATACATAAATAATATTTTTAACAAATACAACATTTTACAATCCTAATTGTTGAATAATTAGGAGGTCTAAAAGTCCCTTTAATGATCTAATCATTTAGTAAAGTTTTGATGATAACAATACTCTAGTTAAAATTAGTCAACATTATTTTTAGAGCAACAGACAAATGATTCAAATTAAGATAAGTTTTTATCTACTGTTATTTTATTAAGTTAAATTTAATTAAATTAAAAGAAGATGAAAATATTTTGAAAGTGTTTTTAAATCCGTTTTTAAAGATTAACATAATTTTTATTTGCTTGTTAAATCATTTTTATGCAATCAAAGTTTCTTTTAATATAAAATTATTTTTGCAATAAATTAATTTTTAATAAAATTAATATGATTTCAATACTACAGTTGAATATCTTTTTCACGTCATTTTTTGTTCTGCACTATTTAATTATAGAAATTTCATTTAGGAAACAATTTGAAATATGTTATGATGTAAGTCTTTCAAAATTATGTTTTATTACTTTTGAAAAATTAATTAATTGATTTGAAAACATAATTCTTTAATTTTATAATTGATTTCCCAAATCAATGTTTGGTTTCAGGATTTTAGAAACAGTATTAAGTGCATTCACCTTAAACTATTTGTTAATATTAATAGCTCTGCTGATTAAGGAAATTTTTCAAAATTCTATTTGGAGTTTATATGCTGCTAATTCTATAATGAAATTGAATTGTTATATCAATTTTTAATTACAAGATTTATTATATAAATTGTTTCCAATTTAAATTAAATGATACAGCTAGATGATCTGTTTGGAATTAAAATGAATTTGATGAAATCAAAATTATGATGATAGACAACCAACTATGCATATGATCTGTTTAAAGAAAGTTCAATTGACTAATATATATTGCAAGTTTTGGAATATTATAATTAAAGAAAGGTTTTATTAAAAAAAATATAGTGTTTACCTTGCCAAAAATTGCTTATTGGCTACTTTCTTGATTTACTGTACTATTTGAAATTTAAATATGAATATGTTATAATTAAAGTCCAAAGTCTACGTTTTAATTGATTGGAACCGTCAGCGTATACTTTATGTGATTAAAATACAAACATGTACTAATGTTCAAAATGGTTTAAAGTTGTCTAAAGTGATTGATTATTTTATGGAAACAATATTATATTTCTGATTAACTTTAATCTAGATATATTTGGGAGAAAATAAAGTACATGAAAATCAAGTCTCAATTTTTTGAAAAATAGATATTTTTGGTTTGAGTTCACTATATCTGAAGGTCAAGATTGTCCTACTCAAACATCTAACAACTAGTTTTTACAAAATTATATATAGAGGAATAATTTTAGGTTAAAGAACAAAAAATAAAAAGAGAAATAGATTGTATAATGCATTGAAGAATTTACTAAATATTTGAGTGCTTATTGTAAATCTGTTATTGAAAGTATTCAGAGTTTTTGGTTCTAAGAAAATTGTATAATTCTTCACCTTGTGAAGTTATTCCTTGTGAGCTATGATTGTTCTCTCATCTGAGAGTGTTTTATTACAATCTTGAGTGGTCTTGATCTCAGGGAGAGATTGAGATAGGCATAACCTGGAGAAGTTTGTGTACTCGGTGTGACCTCGATAGGTTTATGTACTTGGTGTAAACGTTTATGATATAGTAGAACCTCTTTAACATTTTGTTTAAGGGAGAACTGGATGTAGCCCAATAGATTAGGGTGAACCAATATAAAACTACTTCATATGTGTTTATATATTCTTACTTGGTGGTTTTGTTTTGTAGTGTATTAAGTTCAAGCTCCATTCTGTTAGTACTATCACAAGACTATGTATTTGATGAAGCCAAGCAAGTGCAAGAAGCCAAAGCAAGCAAGTGGATTTGGATGTGTTGTCTTAGGCTTTGTCTTAGTGTGAGTGAGTGTGATTGAAGGTAAAAAGAAACCTATGCACTGCTAAGGAGAATCTCATTGGCACACATTAAAACATGATTTAAAACAAGTAACAAAGCATAACAAAAGTGTTTAAGGAAAAACAGCTTTGGATTTAAAACTTTCAGCAGAAAAGAAATTGTTTTCCCTATATGTGAAATAGATTTATTCGTGTTCTGCAGTTAACTGTTTTTCACTGTCACTAAAAAACAGTTTGGGTTTTCAAGTTTAAAAACAACTGGGTTTTCAAGGTGCGACAAAATAGAGATGAGCGAGAACAATTGTGGAAAACATTCAGAGCAAACATGATCATTTGATTTTCCTAAAGATTGAAGGAGTTGTTCTTGGAGATTGAAACTTAATCATTGAGTTGTGCCTTTGAGAATCTTCAAGCTTGTGCAGGCCTTCTATTTTTCGTCAATAAAGGGTTTTCTTTTAACCTTTTCTTGAACTTGTTTTTGATTCAAGAACTGTGTTTATAATTTTTGTCTTGTAAATTTTGAATCAATTTTGTAATCGAAAGTGCTATAGGGTTTAACATTGGATTTTTATGAATTGGGAGAACTACAAGGTGCTTGTTCTTCAATTTAGTGGTGTTCTTGGTTCTTGCAGGATGTGAGAACTGTGTTCTTATTGTAATTGTACAATTAAGTGTTGATTAGTGCAATTTTTCTTGCTAGAGTGGCAAGGAAGACTGGACGTAGCCCTTGAGGAAGGGTGAACCAATATAATTGCTTGTGTTATTCTTTCTTGACCATTCTCTTACGTTTTTTATTCTTTTTGCAATGTCCACTGTCATTCTTTGTATACAAATTCATTCTTTAGCAATTTTGAGTTGGTGCACTTAATTTTGCATTATATTTTTGCGTGTGTTCATAGTTTTTCTTAATTAAACTTGTCATACTTTACTGCTGCTTATTTGGTTTCTTTCTTTACTATTCATATCACCTTTTAATTGGCTCTGTAAACTGGTTATGTGTTGGTTTGTTTGTTGTTTAATTAATCAATTTACTACATATCACGTAGAGCTTGATATGTTATTTTGACTTGCTTTGTGTAATCTATTTTTGAACCATTTACTCTGTGTGCATCACCTATTATTTTTGTTTTCTTGAACTGTCTTGTGCCAGCAAATTACAATATTAACTGTTGTCTTCACTACACCTTTTTTGTTCTGTATAGCTTCTATATCTCTTGAAATGTTTGGATTCTTTGAACAAAATTTGTGCTTATAAATTGAAGGATTAATTTGTGAGTTTTTCACTGTAGTATTACTGGTCCGGTAACCTATATTTCAGCCTGGTTTTAACTGCAGAACAACTTCTAAGAGTGGTTATTATGTTTTGAAAAATAGTTTGCAAGTGTTCTTGATTTCTATTCTTGTTATTGTTGATTGTGGTGTTGTTGTAATTTACTTGATCTTGTGATTGGTTATTAGTATACTGTGCCTTGAGTATTCTTGCATGCCAGGTTATATTGTTGTGTCTTATCTCTGTGGTGTTTATTGAGCTTCTTGGTGTGAACATTAACTTTTGTTCATTTTGCAAGAAAATAAATCAATTTATCCGAAACTGAATTGGTTTATTTTCTATACTGCACCTTGTTTAATTGATTTTGAGATTCTTGAAAATCTTCATTTTTGAATATTTTTTTTTTCAAATTTTTTTAACCTGAAAATTTTAGAAAGTTCAATTAACCCCCCTCCCCTCGTGAACTCAGCCTAAAGTGTTTTCAATTAGTATAAAGAGCTAAGTCTTGAAAGTTATTCAAGTTTTGATCCTATGGTTAAGGGAAAGCTGCCTTTTGCAGAGGATGCTTCTATTAACCGACCTCCTTTATTTAGTGGGGTCAATTATCCTTTTTGGAAAATTTGAATGAAAATTTTCATTGAATCTTTTGATCGTGGTGTGTAGGATGCAATAGTTAATGGTTCTTTTGTGCCTAAAACTGTGGTTGATGGTATAATTGTTGATAAACATTGATTTGAATGGAGTGATTCTGAGAGCAAGAAAGCTCAATTTGATTGTATAGCCAAAAACATTATAACTTCAACTTTGAATTTAGATGAATTTTTCAGGGTCTCTTAGTGCTCTTCAGCAAAGGAAATGTTGGACATTCTCGAGGTGATTCATGAAGGAACAAGTGATGTCAAGAGGGTGAGAAAGCACGCTCTAATTCAAGAGTATGAGTTGTTCAGAATGCAAGTTGGAGAAACAATAACAGATGTGCAGAAAAGATTCACGTATAGTAAATCATCTCATCAGATTGGGAAAGACCTTTGACAAAGAGGAGCTCAACATCAAAGTGTTGAAGTGCCTTGAAAGATCTTGGTAGCCGAAGGTCTTTACCATATCAGAGACGAAGGATCTTACACCATTGAGTACAACTGCATTGTTTGGAAAGCTAAGGGAGCAAGAGTTTGAGATGAATAAATTTAAGGAGCAATAAAATGGAGATAGAAAGTCTAGAAGCATTGCACTCAAGATTGCAGATCTAGAAGATGAGAGTGAAACTGATTCAAGCTGTGACAGTGAAGCTAAAACCTTGAATATGCTCACATGGAAGTTCAACAAGTTTCTAAGGGAGAAAGGAAAATAGAAGAATCAACAACCTAAAAGGCATACAAAGAAAACTGATTCAAATTATGCTAACTATACTTGTTTTAGATGTGAAAAATAGGGACATATCAAGATGGAATGTCCAAATCTAGTTTATAAAGACAAGGCTGCTGAAAAGAAAACATTTAGCAAGAGCAGCAAGGGAAAAAAACATACATAGCTTGGGATGAAAATGACTCAACAACCAACTGCTCATCAAAAGAGGAAGAAGAGATTAATTTGTGCTTAAGGGAAAAGAGCAATCAGAGGTAAGTAGTGCTAACTCAAATGTCTCTTTCAATTCTGAAAACTACTACATTGCTTCAAGCTTTCCTTGAAACGCATGATGAAGCAAATAGGTTGGCTGGTGTAAAATAGGCTTAGGGATTTGAACAATTGGTTGGATAAAAGAGTCAACTCATTGGAAGAAGAGCTAGAAAAAGTTAAAACTGATTTTGAACTTCTAAATATGATTTGCCAGTCTTCTAACTATGAGGGTGAATCTAGCAAGCAACCAAGTGTGAAAACTGTGAGCTGTTGCAAGCAAAAGTCAAATATCTTGTTAAAACATCTTCTAAGCTTGCTATGGGAATGACAAATTTGAATGCTATTTTAAGTTCCCAAAATTGTGTGTTTGATAAAGCTGGACTTGGATTGAAGCCAAAATTTTGAAAGAAAACTAAGAAATTTGTATTAGCCATGTAGGGGGAGTTTGAAATGTGTATAAGAGTGGTTATTATGTTTTGAAAAATAGTTTGCATGTGTTCTTGATTTCTGAAAGCGTATTAGGCTGAGTTCAAGAGGGGAGTGAATTGAACTTTGAAAACTTTTTTTTTTTCTTTTTGAAACAGTGAAAACAATTTTCACAAACTGAAAAGATTTAACGAATCTCAATGATGAAAAATATAATGTTCAGCGAAAATAAACTGACTTCAATTTCGAATGAATTGATTTATTTCAATATCAGAGAAGGCAGTCTATACAGGCTTATCAGATCTTATAGTTTACTAAAAACTAGTTCAGAATTATTTCAAGATAAAGAAAGATCAATCA
>Ga0209700_102872_pt1 | contig 34145 bp, 11 predicted proteins | sample SiratroredBW_FD_187528 | JGI IMG/M metagenome (GOLD analysis project Ga0209700, IMG submission 187528) | Root nodule microbial communities of legume samples collected from California, USA - Siratro red BW (SPAdes) (version 2) | ecosystem: Host-associated > Plants > Roots > Nodule | place: USA...
TGTACTGAAGATTGAAAGGAAATCAAGGTACCATGATTACACATGCACCTATAAGCTTCAGAATGGTTGAATATGATTGTTGTTATGACTGAATGATGAATGCATTTGCAATCATTTTGATTGAAATAAAATCAGAGTACTGGGGATTGAAAGGAAATCAAGGTACGGTGATTGCAGATGGATCATTATGAGGTTAATGAATTTGGAATAAAGTATGAAAGATTGTGATTGAATGTTAAACTTAGTTTTATTTGACTTAAGAATTCATATTTGCATTTGTAAATCTAATCACTTTAATTCTTTTCACTCTTATAAGCTAAAAACATTATTTCGCTAGTTTACCCTTGCTTTTCTTGTTGTTTTGTAAACTGCGATGATTGTACTATGTACATGAACATATATAAATGCAGATGTAGGAATATGTGGAAGAGTGTATATTTTATTTTGGAAATTTGATTCTTTTTGTTGGATTCACTGTATGTTAAACAATATACATTTTTGTGATGTTATACAGATCATTCAAATACTTTTCCTCCAAACATGTTAAAAATATAATAGATGATATAGTTGTCATAAAATTTTAATTATCTATAACAATTACTTAATATTATGTGTTCCTACGGTAATTTTTTTTTGAAACACTTATTTAATTAGTATTTAGGAAAATGAGAGAACAAGTATAAATGTGAATACGAAAATAAAACTAAAATTTGATAACCGAGGAAGATAGACATAACTTTTTATTTTGAAAATGAAAACAAATTTAGTCAAACACTTATTACTGTTTTCTGCTGTCAGCAACTAAAGAATTCCCCCAATTAATAATAATTAATAATTAATTATCGAGTAGAGAGATGGTGAGAGTAGATTTCATTTCAGTAAGACTGATTCTTCGGGCACCTCCTTCCTCCACCAATAGCAAATTATAATTTTAGCCTTTTAAAATTTATTTTAATCTAATTCTACCCTTCATCCTTTCGGTTAGAATATCCAGACTTGCAGACTGTAGAATTCGTACTTGCAAATTTTTTTAAATGAATTATGGATTATAAAATCTGTTAGTATGATGAAATCAGAATTTCCAAATTTACCAATTGTACAAATCACAATTCATTAAAAATAAATTATAATTGCGGATTACAAGTCTAGAAATTCTAATTTTAGACTTAGTAGATTGTAAAATCCAATTCATTGAAAAAAAATTAATTACGGATTGTACAATCCCTATTAATGAAGGTGCAGGAAAAATATCACTGTCCAAATTTTCTTTGAAGTAAATAAGATTTTAGAGGTGTGATTGAGATTTTAGAATTTAATAGTAAGAGGAAGAGATAGTTAAAAGTGTCTTAAAATGAAATTCAATCAATAAGTGAACTCTTCATTTGCCTTAATTTAATTAGTTTATTTTTTTTTAATTGAATTTGAAATGAAACCAATTAAGAAATATCAGTGAATGTTTGAGCATAACAATCTAATAGACTCTTTAATAAATGGGTATAGAGTAGCAAAAAAGAGACTCTTTATTTAATGGGTATAGAGGAGCAGAAAAGACTTTTCATTTAAAATGGGGTTGGAACTTGGAATGAGAATAAGGATACAGCCAAATAGACTCTTCATTTAATAACATGATTGAGTGATATTAAGGTTACACCACATATTAAAAAATTTTAAATGCATTGCCCATTATAGAAATTTATATTTGAGTTATTGACTTTATAAAATAATGAGTGGAAAATTAAAATATTACATAAATTAAAAAAATTACCTGTGAATTGTAAAGTGAAAATTAACTGTATTGAAGAAGGTAAAGTATTAAATTAGATGAATTAAATTCTGAACTCCTCGAAGTTAATAAAATATAAATGAAAGATATGGCCAACTGTATCAGAATTTTTTGAGGCCATGTTAGGGAAAGATGGAAATGGAAAACTTTGCTTTAACAACCACAGCTGGCATACAACCAGATGCCAACTGCTGACGTGATTTAATTGTACACGTGAATAAGGTAAAACAAGACTTTTCTTTTTGAATGACATTTAGGATATTTTGTTATCAAAGGGCATAATTAGATTTTAAGTATATAAATTTATTAGATTTTAAGTATCTAAATTTAAGATTGGAAATGTGATAGGAGTTTAGTGCACCCATTTGCATAAGGGAGATTTTGTGTGAGAGTGGTTGCGGTGGCGAGTGATGGTGGGAGACCATCGACAGTGGGAGACCATCGACGGTGGTGAGAGAATCGATGGTGGTCGAGAGTCGACAATGGCGACATCAACTTCGGTGAGAACAACAGATACGACTGCAGCGGCAGCGACAATAGTGGCGAGATTCAAGAGATCTGAGATTAAGATTCAAACTCACTGCTTCTCAACCTTGATGGATTATGCTGGACAGCGTTTTAGATAAAATCTCAAACATGTAAACCCTAAAAGTGACTCTCAATGCCACACTAAAATGTTTTTTACACGTCATTTATTTTGGCCACATTAGCGCCATATAAGATTGTAAAGTTGGTATGCATCAGGTATTGTTATCAAAGTATAACTAAATATAGTCCATATTGCCAATAACACCCTAATAATAACACACTAATAACAACAAACAATACAATTTTATAGTTGATATGATATACGTTACCTAGTCTAAAACAAGTAACATATGCAAGCTGAAAATAATAAACGATATAATATTTAGATCAGTTTTCAGTTATTTTTTTTTTATCAGTTCTATAGTCTAAACACCCCTATTTATAACTAATGTACTTGAAGTGGATGTTATACGTTATGTATGGAAGAAGGTTCGGGAAGAAGGTTCGGAAAGAAGGTTCGCATAATTGGGAGTGAGGTTGGGAACGAGGAAGACGTACGAAGTTTATTATATAATTTGTACGAAGTTTATTATATAATTTCGTTTAATTTAAAACATTCTTTATTTATTATATAATTTTTCATTCTCTTCTCAACTTTTTTATTAATCCGTCAATATTTATCAAGTTTACTCAAATCATTCAAATACTTTTCCTCCAAACATTATCAAGTTTACTCAAATCATTCAAATGCTTCTCCTCCAAACATGTTAAAAATGTAATACCCCGTAAAATTAAAGTTTCTATTAAGATAATTAAAGTATTAACATCATGCATATCTTACAGCACTCCACAGTTAACATGCATTAAAATTACATAATAATGCTAATTGAATTTCAAAATATATTTACAATATCAGATACAATTTTAAAAAAATATAATACTATTTATAACAACATCCTTCAATCTAGATGATCTTCCAAAAATCCATCTACAATCCTATCTGCTCCCCTGTCAAGACACGATCATCACAGATAAAAAATCAAACACAACACAACCAAAAGTAAAGGATAAGCTAACCAAATTTTAACAAATAAAAAACATTCAATTTCATGTATCATCACAATATAAGAATTTAACACATTACAAACATGACTCTAATTCCAGAAGACCGTGCATTGAATAGACCCCGAGATATATACATGTTATACATCTCCAAACTGTGAATCCACACAGCTCCCACACAAAATGAATCATCAATCATGTATGACAGGTTTAGTCCCCCTAAGACTTTCCTAACCAGCTATGTTTCAAGCTGCAGACCTCGTTCGACTTTCACCACCTAGTAATGATCATTTATTTGATTCATATTACTAGTAGAGTCAGGATATCAATCGTTATTCATCACATCCTTAGACAATGCACTTCCTAATTAATCAAGACACGGGTATTTTCTTTCCTAAAAACACTATGTCTAGGCTTTGACCAACTTTATCAATACTTTTAACAATATCACATCACAGTATGGATCTCTACTCATGCATTTTCACAGACATATTTTGAATGAAACCCTAAATCACAAACAAACTGGAATCAGGTAACATGCAAGTCAGTTTTCCTTACTTGAATTGCAATAGAAGTTCTCTCTAACAGTCCCAAAGCCTAAGATCTTCAAGAACTCGAATCTGCACCAAAGGACCTCTGATCAACGATCAACCTAAAACACTAGGGAACTGAGCTCACAAAGGCACTATCTGATAACTCAGAGACCACATGCAAGCTCATAAGGTAGAGGAAAATGAAAACCTAAAAATGGCTCTAAGAGAAGAGGACAGAAAATGAACTTACTCTGACGGAGATTCTGGTCGGGTAGACTTGCTCTATTCTCCGTCACGAGTCCAATGGTGAGCTCCGCTTGAGAAACTGATGAGGTACGGAAGCAGAGTCTTAGAGAGAAGTTAGAGGAAAAAGAGAGTTAGGGGTTTTAGAGAGATGATGACTCGAGTGGAAATGAGACTTGACTACTTACTTTTTTTATAAATATGTGTTTTCAGTTTAATAATATAATAATCAAGTGCTCATTCCACTTCTACCATTTCTATTCAGATGACAGATTTTCTAGGTTATTACATTCTCCCTAACAAGAAAAATTTTTGTCCTCGAAAAATTTTTGTCCTCGAAAATTGGCTTATCAAGACAAAGGTTAGGGTAGTTTTCTCTAATATTCTCCTCCAACTCCCAAGTGAAATCACCAACTCTGACATCCCAAAACACTTTCACCATGCTGATAGCGTTGCCTCTGAGTTGCTTAATCTGCTGTCTTAATAGAAGCTTTAATTTTTTGGGGTGTTACAAAAATATAATAGATCATATAGTTGTAAAAAAATTTTAATTATCTATAACAATTACTTAATATTATGTGTTCCTACGGTAATTTTTTTTGAAACACCTATTTAATTAGTATTTAGGAAAATGAGAAAGCAAGTGTGTTAGGAAAATGAGAAAAAATAGTATTTAATTTTTTTTGAAACATTTATTTTCAAGTATAAATGTGAATACGAAAATAAAACTAAAATTTGATAACCGAGGAAGATAGATATAACTTTTTATTTTGTAAATGAAAACAAATTTTGGTCAAATTGACACTTATTACTTTCTTCTGATGTCAGCAACTAAAGAATTCCCCCAATTAATAATAATTAATAATTAATTATCGAGTAGAGATGGTGAGTGTGGATCTCATTTCAGTAGATGGTTTTCTATCCACTCATCCTATAATCGGTACGTAAAGCTATGTTCTTCCGACACCTCAGGTCTTTAAAATTTTCTCAAACGGCCTCATTTAAAAAGATTAGTATGTCTCTTATTATTTAAAAACGAATAAAAAAACTTTTAGAATAGTTAAATTTGGAAGTCACCTGATCCAGAAATAACTTTTAAAATTATTTATTTTAAAAAAAGAAGTGTTATTAAAAATATTTTCGAAATAAGCAGATTCAGAAACTATTTTTGGATCCAAAATTAATTTCAGAATTTGTCTATTTAAAAAGTATTTTTTTTTAAAAATAAATTTCAGAATAAATAATTTCAAAAGTTAATTCCGAATTTAAAAATAGTTTTTGGATTTGCCTGAAGATGTCAAAAATTATATAATTAAGTGAAGGTGTCAAAATAATTATATTGTTATTTATTATGAAATTATATCAAAATAATTATATCATTATATCATACCTAATAAATTAATTATATTTTATTTTAAATTATTTTAAATTATTAATTAAAAATATAATTACATCTATAACATTATCTACAAATTTTTATTGACTTTCTTTCCATTTCTCATTATTTTTCTTTTAACCAAAATAACCTTAGGTTCTACTATGTTTCACCTCAAATGTATCATTTTTTCACTCCCACAGTTCCATCTTCAAATACAAAAACATCCTAAAAGGTATAAGGATTAATTGAAAAAATATATTGACATTTTACAGGAGACCACGTATTAAACACTACAAAAAATCTTCAATTTAAAATATTACATAAGAATAAAAATTCATAAGTAAATTTAGAATTACTTATAAATTTTATTTACAAATTTGAATTCATAGACAATTTACTTACGGATCTATTAGTCAATTAGTCTTGAATTTACTTTGTAGATAATATTAATAATAACTATTATTATTTATATTATCATTAATATTGTTATTATTATTATTAAAATTATTATTGTTATTATTAATTTTAATATTACTATCAATACTAATATTAATATTATTTTTAATAATAATCATAATCATAATCATAATAAGTAAAATATTATTACAAATTAATATTATTGTTTATATTATCATTAATATTGTTAATAACAATATTATTATTTATTAAAATTATTATTATTATTATTAATATTATTATATTATTAATTTTAGTATTAATATTATTATTAAAGCTAATATTAATATTATTCATATTAATAATAATAATAATAATAATAATAATAATAATAATAATAATAATAATAATAATAATAATAGTCAACAGTGAGTATAATGAAATAGTGAGTATAATAAGATTACAAAGTTGATTTATTGTAGTGGTTATATATTCTATTATATAATTACATGACCTGGATTTGAATTACTCTTGTAAATAATAAAATAATTTTTTTTACGTGGTGAATCCTATGATAAAAGGTGGCATATTCTTATAGCTTGTTTATATTTTCTCATTTTTATGTTTTCTTATCTTTTTTAGAATGTTAGAATGTGTCGCAACCGAAATTCATTGTTGTTCATGTTTTTGTTATTGGTGGATTTTCCATGAGTTTTAATATATAACATCTTGATTAGGATCTTCCAAACTTTGTAAGATTCATATAGTGAATAATTTATTATTATAAAAATTATTAAATATAAACTTTTATTTGAAAATTATTTATTTTCGTTATTATTTTGAAAAAAAAATAACATGTAAAGAGAATGTTATTTTGGTAAGCTTAAAAATAGATTAAAACGTTATTTTAACGCAAATGTTATATCCCATTTTTGAAAGACATATATAATCGTGATCATAAAAAAATAAAATAAAATCAAAGATACTTAAGTTTTAATTATTTTATAACTTGGCTTTTAAAACGTAAAGTTTCTGTCATAAATATTCATTTTGCCCCACAAAAATTTCATGACAATGAAAAGTTCAGATTATTCTTAATAGTTTGGATTTCTGTGGATTACAGTGTTTAACTTTCCACATCCTCCTCTTTTAACTTCTTTTTTGGGATAGCACTTTCCAGATCCTCCTCCTTTTGTATGTTTTTATTGTATATATCTATTAATTTTGAAAGCAAATAACAAAGTCTACAAATTATTTTATTTTAAATAAATTGTATGGCAAAAAGAAGTGTATAAATAAAACATATTTAGTTATATTTCTACTTTCTTTATTATCATCATCACTCAAATTTAATCTCTCTAAAATTTTATAAATTTTGTCTTCAATATTTATTTATTTTTTCTAAATGGTTGGATATCAAACTAATATGAATACATTGAATTGGGGCATATAATTGTTTTCTACTCAGTTTTATATCCAAATGTGCAAGCCATGTAATATTACACCATCGAAACGATGGAAGGATGGAAGAATGTATAAAATAATAATTCAATAACATAAGAATAAGTAACAATTTTTTTTTTTCAACTTGCAACAATTTATGAAGAGTGCCTAATAAAATAAACACAACAAGAAAGAGATAGAAAGATAAGATTTTTAACTAAAGCAAACTAAACAACAAGACTAAAAAAATAAGTAAGAACAAAATCCTCAAAATAAAATCAATATTATAAATAATTTTTTCACTTTCCATTTCAATCAAAGATTTAATTGTTGACCACCCCTTATGAATCTAATATTCAAAATTAATCTTTTCTCTTAGATGAATAAATTCTTATATGCAATTTTTATTTTTTTTTCCCTTCCCTATGTAAGGCACAGAAATCTTATAAAAGTAAGTTGTGTGTCTGTACTCTCTTTCATTCTCTCAAGTTCTCCCTTTTCTCTAATTTTCTTCCTCATATCTCATCTATTTTAGATTCTGATCATATCCTACAGTAGCTGGGGAGTTAGGAATCATTTCTAACCGATCAGAATCTCAAACAGAATAAGTTCATATTTGCTCTAAAGATCCCTTATTCTCTATTTTTCCTTAGATTATTGTCATCAATCTTAGTAGGAACAGTTGAGAAAAATACTTCTCTCAACTTAATTAAGATTATACTAAAATTTAGTTTTATTCTGATAACTTTTTATAGGTCCCTAGATTTTGAGATAAGCATCTTTATCGGGTGGAGGAATTGTTGTAGAGATCTTCATCAGGTAAGGGAAGCTAGTAATTTGTTTTATACTAATTAGTTACTTTCAAATATAACTTTAGGATAAAGTACTTGAATATGTGATTGTCAGTGCTCAAGTCTTTTTTACAGGTCTGACTGGTCCTTGAACACTGAATATATTTGATTATTTATCTTGATTTGATGTGATTTGACCTGATTTGAGTAATGATGTTCGAAAGTAATATGTGAAAACTTTTGATTGTTGTTTACTAGATTGAATATGACTTGTAATAAGACTTTAATATATATTTTTTGTGCATGATTAACTGAGGAATCATATCTGATATTGTATAATTATATAAAGTGGTGAAGTTTTATTGAGATTGTTGAGATTGAAATGGAAAGTGAATGAATAGATGAATGAAAATTGATGATGTATGATATGAATTGTATGTGATGCGTAGGCATAGTGTTTTCAGGAAAGAAAACATCTGTGCTGAGAAATAGGATGTGCATTGTCTAAGGATCTGGTTTAACGATTGATATCCTGACTCTACTAGTAATAGGAATCAAATAGATGAATACTACTAGGTGGTGAGAGTCGAAGGAGGTTCATATGACTGAAACTGCAACATGAAAAAGGGTTGGTCAGGACAGTCATATGGATTAACCCTGTCATATGAGATTAATGGTGATGAGATGAGACACACAAATTAGGGTAGTATGACAGGTGCAGATCTCGGGGTCATAGATGTTGTCAATTGATTATTGTTATGTGTTAAATAATAACACGGGAACAAGTTGGTACTGTGGAAGGTGCTCTTAAATGAGTCAGTTGCAGCCTTAAAAGCTTTTTGAAAAACAAAAATCTTATTTTTGTTTATATGTATATATGTGTAAATGTAATTAGTTATGTTTTAATTCCCTACGAAGGAAATCTTTTAAAATACAATATTAGTGAATGGTCGATATAAATATCTTTATTATGCATTATGTTTTAACTACTGTTTTGGATAGATTAGATGTTATAGAAAAATTGTTTTTTGTGTTACACTCTCTCTCCTCCAAATGGGTTTCTCGTATAAACAATTATATTTTAATCCCTCTCCAATCATTCTCCAATTAAATTAAATAAGTAGGATAAGTGGAGTAAGAAAACGATATTTATTTAAGACTTTCACTTTAAACCTTAACAATCTTCCTTTTATGAAATAATGTCAAATTTGTGGGGTAAGGAAACATGCAGAATAGTTTTATTTTATTTTTTTTGCCTCATTTTCATTAATTTATTTTCATAAAAAAAATTCTTCTAATAATAGAAGAACGAGTTCATTTTACTTTTTTGAGACAACTTTTCTCTTATTTAAAAATGCATGTAAATTTTTAGGTATGTAATAAGAATAGATAAATATGTGTGCTAGAATATATAGAATGTATGAATGTTTAAATTTGTAGACGTCACATATATGTAAGCGGATACAAGCATATCTTTCAAACCATAAAACACAACAAAATATTATATATTTTCTATGAGATAGGGTAATTTTAAAACAAAGAAAGGTAGACAAAGTTAATTCGTTAAACTTTTTTTTATCTAATAGTTGTTTACCTCACAAACAATAGAATATTTTATAGGTATTTTTAACTAATTAATTATAATAAAAAATAAATGATAAAATATTTTAATTTACATTTTTATAATAATTTTAAATCAAATTATACATAAAACTAGTGCTACATCTTGAATTAAAAAATCAAATTTTATCTTATCAAATATCAAATTTTAGCTTTATAAAAAATTAAATATTATATCTACCAAAATTAAATTCTATGTTTATAAATTATTAAAATTTATCTTTATCAATAATCCAATTTTATCTTTATAAAAAATTAATTATATTTTTATCGAAAATCAAATTTATCTTTATTAAAACTTAGATTTTATCTTTATCAAAAATCAATTACATCTTTATCGAAAATTAAATTTTATCTTCATCAAAAATCAAATATTATATTTTATCAAATATAAAATTTTATCTCTATCAAAAAAACAAAATTCTATCTTTATAAAAAAAAAAATCAAAATTTATCTTTATCAAAAAAATCAAAATTTATCTTTATCAAAAATCAATTCTACTTTTATCGAAAATCAAATTTTATATCAAAACTCAAAATTTAATTTTACTAAAAATTAATTACATTTTTATCGAAAATCAAAAATTACTTTTATAAAAAATAAATATTATCTTTATAAAATATCAAATTCTATCTCTATAAAAAAAAACTAAATTCTATCTTTATCAAAAATTTAAAATTTATCTTTATCTTTATCAAAAATCAAATTCTATCTCTATTATATTCTAACTCTATCAAAAATTGATTTCTATATTTATTGAAAATCAAATTTTATTTTTATCAAAATTTTATTTTACTTTTGTTATTAATTATATAGATATTGTTTTCACAAAATTAAAAATACAATTTTTAATTCAAATAACAATGTTATAATTTATCATAATTTTTTCTTCCAATTTCAATTTTAATATAAAAATACAGTTACAAAATTAGTATAATTTATTTTGTCAAATTTAAGTTTATTACAAAATAACTATTATAATTAATTAGTTAAAAATACCTATAAAATATTTTATTCTATTCTCTTTGTAGTATTTTTTAAAATTTAAATTTAACATTTTCATATTATTTTTTATCTTAATTTTAATCAATTAATAATCACAATTACTAGTTACAAACTAAAAAACAACAAGATACCTTATAAAAAAAAGTGCTATTTTAAGAATTAAAAAGAGATTTATCAAGAAAAATAAAAAAAAAATGTTTATGGAATAAAAAGAAAATCTATAAATTATATTCATTGCCGTACTGAATTTTAACTTATTTCAAAACATCTTACCTTTAAATTATGCACGTCCTTATCCTATCCTAGTAACACCACGACACATCTTTGATTTTCAAATTGGGTTTCTTTCCACGTAACAATTTCATTGAAGATTTTGAAGAACCACGTTGCAGAGAAAGAGAAAATTCTAACACATTTTTCAAATATACTTTTTACTATTCGTTAAATTTAAAAAAAAAAGTTTAGAAAATTTGTATTATTAGTTAAATTTTTATTATTTTATTTTAAAAAAATAAAATAAGACCAATTTGTTGTTAGAAAATTGAAAACTTTGGAATTTGTTTGGACGATGATGTAACGCGCACACAGAGTTAGCAGTAAAACTGTGAAACAGGCAGAGACGTTCTTGTCCCCACGCGAAACACGCGCGAGTATAAATAGAGCGAAACTCGAAACCGTAAAATCACTCACTCTTTCACTTAACAGAGAACGAAAAGAGAAGAACAGCTTCAGAGTTTTCCAAAAAAGATGGCGCAGGAAGTTGTGGAGGGGTTCAAGTTCGAGCAGAGGCATGGGAAAGAGCGCGTGAGAGTTGCGCGCGTGTGGAAGACGCCGCAGGGTCGCCAGTTCGTTGTGGAGTGGCGCGTGGGTATTAGTCTCTACTCTGATTGCGTCAACTCGTACCTCCGCGATGATAACTCTGACATCGTTGCCACTGATACCATGAAAAACACAGTAATAACTACTGCCACCTTATTAATATCAACTTGTATCTCTGATGTTTTTTTGTTTTCGATTTAACTATGCAACTTGTACTTGTTCTGATTGATGATTTCTATGCAGCATGAGCAATCAAAGTTTTGAATCTTCTTTGAAAAAAGTGTTCGCATTTTCACATATTTGGTCCTATTTTGGAAATTGTTGACGTGGAAAGATTTGTGAGAAAGGGGGAAACAATAAAATAGAGAATCTGGATCTGTTTGCATCTTGTTCTGCAAGTGATATCAGGCGTTTGGGTGTGTGGAGTTTATAGTTTTGATTCGTTGGGCTCTTTGATGGGGCTGATATTATAGCCAGTTAATTGATTTCTGGTTGTGAACTTTTTAATCCGGCGACCCCTTTGATCTGAATGTGTACTCCTTGCTTGAGATTTATTTTGAGTGGTTTACTCATTAAGTTGAATTTGAATATGAGGGGTTTCTTGTGATTTTTGGGAACTGATTGCTCTTGTGCCAGATACATAGTAATAGGATTTAGTTTGAATTTTTCAAGATTAGATCATATACATGAATGCTAATCATATTTTCTTGTTCTGGTACATTTTTCTCGAAAGTTAGATTTATACAAAACGGGAATATGTTTGTCTGATCTTCAGTTCTCTTAGTTTTTAGTTTTTATCTAATGTTCAATTAGGTGTATGCAAAAGCAAAGGAATGCTCGGACATACTTTCTGTCGAGGACTTTGCTATTCTACTTGCCAAGCACTTTGTATCATTTTACAAGAAGGTTGGTGACTGAAAATCTATTATCACTATCTGTACTTTATGCTCCCTATTTGTTTTTGTTCTTCCTTTATCCTGTAGTTTTTTTTTTTTTTTATTTTTTTTTTGCTTAAAATTTTTTTTTGAACCATCTTTTATCTGAAATTATTGTCATCCTTCTCATATATTCTTTAATGTCATTATGTAAGTATTTGGTTCAACTTATTTTTGGAAATATTGAGAAAAACTCGAGTCCCAGCTAGTAAGGCTAGAATAGTGATAAATTAGTAGACATGTCTCACTCCCCCCACTAGTTTTGTGGGACTGAGTTTGCTTGCTTCTGAAACATTGTAGAAAGAAAATTCTTACTTGCTTTTCTGTAGGTTACTGGTGCTATTGTGAATATCGTGGAAAAACCATGGGAGCGTGTCATTGTGGATGGTCAACCTCATCAACATGGTTAGTCAAACTACTTTACATTTCAAAATTGTTTGTTTTAGAATGTGCTTGTATATATTGTACTCTCAGAAGAGGTTCTGCCTTTGTTAGCCTTGTTCCATTCAATTTGTGTTACATTTGAAGGTTCTATATTTAATATTGGTGACAAAATCTGAAATATTTAAGGGAGTTTTAGTTGCCCTTTGTTTTGTTCAAACTTTCATTTTGCTTCTTGAACTATGCAGTTTTTTTATTGGCACTACTGATATCAGTTAGTAATTTTTTTGGGTTTTTCCCTTTTGTTTAAGTACTATTGTTGAAAAAAATATTGATAAATTCTTGATTTAGTGGAACAAATCTGACTTATAAACTGCAGTTTGTTTCTTTTCTGAGTTCTCGGTTTTATTTCTGTAAGGTTTCAAACTTGGGTCTGAGAAGCATACAACAGAGGTAATACTACAAAAGTCTGGTTCACTACAATTGACTTCTGGTATTGAAGGATTGTCAGTGTTGAAGACAACCCAGGTAAGCTTTCTATATATAAGCATCTGCTTTGATTTTTGTGTTGTATTTCCAATTTCTGTAACTGTAATACAGAAGTTCTCGTAACAAAACGTGGTTGTTAGTACAAGTGGATAACATGATATATTAGAGAACTGGTTTTTGGAATGTGTTGCATAGTTTTTGTTACAAAGATGTGTTTTGCTGCATGCTTAGAAAAATACAAGTTGATGCCGGTTTCCTTCTCTTTTTTGTTGGACTTTTGAGCAGTCTGGTTTTGTGAATTTCATAAGAGACAAGTACACAGCACTTCCTGAAACCCGTGAAAGGATGTTTGCAACAGAAGTAACTGCTCTGTGGAGGTAAGTCTTGTCCCCATATAATTTCTAATGGATCCCTTAATCTTATAGAAACCAGTCCTGCTGGCACAATATGACCAATTTCATTAGTATTTGTCGAAAATTTTCTTGTCATTCATTAGTTTCATTAGTAGTTCTTTTACCCGTATTTGGTTGTAGGTATTCGTATGAATCACTATACACCCTTCCTCAGAAGCCGCTATATTTCACAGACAAGTATCTGGAAGTGAAAAAAGTTCTGGCAGACACATTTTTTGGGCCACCAGATAAGGGAGTCTATAGCCCATCTGTTCAAAACACACTCTACCTGATGGCAAAGGCCACACTGAACAGGTTATTTGTCTCTCTATTGTCTCTGCATTTCACAGAGGTTTTCCTCTAAATGCCACAAGTTCAATGCATTTGTTTCAATCATAGAGGGAATAACAATACTTTTATGCTTCAGATTTCCTGACATTGCTTATGTCCATCTAAAGATGCCAAATCTTCATTTCTTACCAGTCAACATCTCAAACCAGAATGGTCCAATTGTGAAGGTATTGATTCTTTTCCCTGAAAAAGCTTGCACAAGTTAGAGATGTTCACCAATTCACTATCCTTAGAGCATCCCCAATAATGAACACAGTTGGAAATTTTAACTCTTTCTTTTATTAGTCTTACCATGTTATCACTTAAAAGAATTGTACCAAATTTTCACTCCAAAGATGCAATTGTATAAAAAATGTTGAAAGATAGAAATATAGATGCAAGAGATGTAAAACTAGGTATTAAACTACACATAATAGTTTTTACATAGACTGATTGCAATAAATATATATAATTATACTAAATTTTATTCCTATATGATATACCAAGAAATCAGATTTTAAAAAATCTAATTCTAATTTATAATTATAAAAGTTCTGATTAAATCAGGAAACAAATCCTAAAAAATCATTTAGAATACTCTAAAATATTGGAAGATTTATGAGATATTTCTCGTATTTCTAACAAGACCTTAAAATAGGTTTCACAATTTATTCCTCATCTTTTTATTTCTTTAAAATGGGTTTTACAGAACTTACCTGTCAATTATTTTTTATCATTAAAAAACTATTCTTATATAAGAACAGATCTTACGAGTAGCATCCACATCATATTTTTCCATTGAACTTGTTCTTAACTTTTAAGAACCCACCTAAGAATTACCATGGAGAGAGGCTATGCCAAAAATGCCGATCCATTTTATAAACACAGTTTAGTTTGAGTTAAGCTATTTTCATAAAGTGTTTGGTTCAGTTTTTTCCAAAAGGGTTCTGTTTTTTTGGATCTGTTTCGGTTAACCATTTTACACATTCATACATGTGCTTGGTTAGAGTTTCCGAATAACCTCATTGAACAGCTTTCCTAAAGTGGTTTGTTTTTGAACCAGAACTGTTCTCAGCAAATGATCCAAGTCAGACTTTCTAAATTGATTTAGTTTCTTTAACTAGATTTTAGAACTGTTTGGTTTAAAGATGCTATCATGCTCTTATGTACCAATAGTTCAATTTTTGTTAGGTATCCATATCTAATATTTCAGATACGTTATATACTTTACCGATACGTAGTCATACGATGCATGACCATATACGTATTCATACGATATGGCCATGCATATATGCATGTCATGTAGTCATGTATGCATGTATGACTACGTAATAAGAGATGAAGTATCCAATCTATAAAGCTAAGTGTATCATAGCTATTATGTTGAAAGTATAAGGAGCTCAAACAAGCATGACTTGAATCACCTATTGTGTTCTAAGTTTTAGAATTTGCCTTATCTTTGATATCTTACAAGTGTTAAATGACATTGATGCTTATGCAGTTTGAGGATGATGTGTATTTACCAACGGACGAGCCTCATGGCTCAATTCAAGCAAGCTTGAGCCGTCTTTGGTCAAAGCTGTAGAAACTGCAGAAGCTATATTTGGTGCTCATCCCTTCTGGTGGATTGCCAGTGCAGCCTAGACAACCAAGCCTGGCCTCACAGATGCTGCTTTTCATTAATGCATGTGTTATGTAATTCTGGTTTTTGTTATCTTTATATTTTGTTTAATGGAGAAACTAATATGTATGAATAACTTCCACAAGGGATATTCTGCAGGTTGCACCAATGTTAGGTTTTTGATGTCCAAAATTCCAATAAATTTCCTTGTGACCTTCATGGAAACTGAAATAAGTGTTATCGTTATGAAGTTGATGAAATGCTTCTTTATGGTCATGCATTGTTTGTAGTAAAAAAAATTGAAGCCAGAGTTGCTGCCAAATTGGTAAAGACGAGGGTTTTTATTATATCCAACAGTAAACTGTTGACAATCTAGTTTTAATCCCCAAATCTAAGTGTCTAATAATATCGATGAGACATATTTATTTCATATATTTTGATTTAACAAATAATGCTCAATTTTAATAAATTAATATATATATATATATATATATATATATATATATTAAATATAATAAAAGACTATCTAAGAGATCAAACTTTTATAGAAGATAAATAGTAGAGATAAATATTCATTTTATCTAATAAGGATATAAATAGGATAACATTGTTATAAGAGTTATCAAACTTTGATCATATAAATACTTATACCTCTACATTTCATAAGAATATAAATAAAATAAGAAAAAAAATATTATGTACTTATATAAATCAAAATTAACACTAAAAATACTAGTGCGCAGTTATTTCAATTATAGTAGAATTATTTAAAATTTTGTTGATCATACAAGTGATAACTCACTCTGAGTAAATATTTTTAAGAACGAGTCTTTAATACTATTTCTATTTTACATTTACGAAAGATTTTCAAATACTTTATCCAATCTCGTCATAAAACTAACGTGTTATTTCTTTCCTAACCATTTAAAGATAAAATAATTTATTAAATTTTATATTACAAGGAAATGCAATTATAAAATTAGAGAGGGCAATTTAAAAGTTATTAGTTTTTTTTATTAATTGATGGGATCATTGTTTACTCAACGTATAATGTACTTTCTGTTCCTTATTATTCTCTATTTTGTCTTTCTTTATTTTCTTATGCATCCTTCTTCTGCCCCCTGATTTCATAGGTAAATCAAATGTAATAATTAGAGAAGCCAAAAGGATTCAAGTTTGAGATTTTTTGTTTGAATTATTCTTTGTATATTAAAAAAAACTCAATTTTATAAAAGAGTTGAAGAGATTAAAAGTGAACACTAATCAGTCAAAATAGTGAGAAAAAAACAATAAATTAAAATAACAATATCATAATAATTTGACATTGTATGAAATTGAAGGTTAGAAAGAAATCACTACAAAATCGGTTTTTGACATATAATGCAATATTATGTATTTAATATAGGGTGCTTTTTAGGGTGAAGTTTCCACCGTTTGATATAATATATAATATTAAAGCTAATAAGATAAAAAGAAAATACAAATTTGAAGTTCACTCAAAAGTAATTTTTGTCGGAATGTCATTGTATCAACTAGAGAACATCTATTACAATTATAACAATAGATAAAAAAAAATATACTTTAAATAGAAAGTCTTATTTATTCTTTTTCACATTCAATTGATAACTTGCTTTCAGGGCAACGCAGTTGTTAAAAAACATAACCTTTTGTAATTATAGAAAAAGTAAAATAATAGATGTCAATTCATTGAATAGTTTTGTTGAAATATTAAGATATCATTATTGATTTATTTGAAATAACACATTCATTTTCAACAATCATTTGTGAATACCATAAACATATTTCACACCTAGTAAAAGAATAATGAAATTTATTATATATTGAAATGTGAAATATGTATTGTATAAATAAATAAATCGGAAAAGAGTGAAAAATATTGTTAATGAGAAATATAAATTGAAATTGCGTACTCATGATCCGAGACAGATATATAATTTTTTTTTTAACAAAGATAAAAAATAATTTATAATATTTTTATTTTTTATTTCAAGAATAATCTCATAAAAAATTCTAAAATATTTTAGGTTCTACTTACTACAACTATTTGGTACAGATTTTCATATTTTAAAAATACTATATGACTTTTTCATTGTCAATACTATAAAATATCCTTTTTTATGTATGAACCAAACAACGTTAAACCAGTCATCTCAAAGTAATTGCACATTGATTATGTATTTTTGTGTCATATTTAGTATTTGAAAAACAATTAAAATTAGAAGATAATATAATAAAACTAGCATCAATTAATTATTCTCTCTTTTTTTCTTATGAAGAGTACCACACTTTTTTATGATAAATTTTGTATCGTATTAAAAATTGTTGGGACAATTGCTCCATGCTATTTTATTGACGAATATTATTATTTTAAAAGTAAAATATAATTAAGTGTTGATTGGTCAGAATCATATGTATGACTCCTATTATTTCTTTTCGCCACACGTTTTCTTCCGTCGTACGGTTTTTGTTGGGTTGAAAAAAATTAAGGGTCAAAATTTAGATAACGAAAGAACCAAAACATGTGTAAATTCCTAGGAAGTATCAAAGCTCCTTGTCCTTTCTCATATCTGCATGCACCATTACCAACCCTCCAAAAAAATCAACAAGAAGCATATATTTGGTCCAAAGTCAAAAGTGTGTGAAGTAAAACTCAGAGTGCTACTCTGGCTTTGCTCATCCACAAAGCTTCTCTCAACAACAACAACACAACACAAAATTCAAAGCACAAGAAAAAACTTCACCACATATATATATATCCACATGCACACCAAACATGGACCAAGTAACACAGGAAAAAGCTCTTCTAAGTTCTTTCACCAAGATGATCATGCACAACACAACAACCATGTTGATCATGCTTTTGTTGTTCTTCAGCTTACGACTTGGTGCATGCACTGTAGCTGACCACAACACTTTCTCCTTTGTTACTTTCACTTCTGAGAGTTGCACCAATGGTGAGCTGCTTTGCATGGGTTCAGCCACTGCTGGCAATGGGTATTTGAGTCTCACCCCAGAGCCACAACCAAGCAGCAACTCTAGTTCAACACTGTCTAACACAACCAGAAATGTTGGAAGGGTTTTGTTCCCTCTTCCTGTGCATGCTTGGCCTGCAATTATCTCCACCACATTCACTCTTAGGATCACTCCTTTTTCAGAAAATTCAACCGGCTCTGGGGATGGAGTGGCACTAGTGTTTGCTAATGATAATAGACCCTCACCAAATGGCTCATATCTTGGCATGTTTGATCAGTCTACACCAGGTAAACATACTATATTAATTCAATGTAGTAAATATCTTGTTTAGGAGTTTCGTTTTTGCTCACATGCCAACCTATATTTTGGATAAGACAAAAAAAGCAGTTAAAAACACTTTTATGTTGGTGCATGATTCAAACGAAAATAGATAAATTATAGTCTCTCTATGTTGCACAAATATTGCAAATGCACATATAATCAAGCAAACAGGAGTATCCCAGAAATCAAATAAAACAATAGCATACGTTTTCTTTTGTCTTTCAAATTCATGATTTCAACAAGAAATCCAGTGTTTTCTTACACATGACAGAAAAATAAGACTTGACTCATTAATTTTGATGGAATGAAAAAAGAAAAAAGCATTTTCTTTTTCTGAAGTGTAGACTAAAAGTGATGTTGTGTAGGTGGGGGTTTTCAACAACTAGCTGTGAAGATGGACACTTTCATGAATGATTTTGATCAAGATGGAAACCACATTGGGATAGTGACAACAAGCATCACAAATCCACTTGCATCTGAGAGTCTGAATAGCACTGGCATTGACCTCAAAAGTGGAAGAGATATTATGGTCAAAGTTGACTATGATGGATGGAGTAAAATGCTTTTTGTCTCTGTGGGATACCCTGAAAGCCAATTGAAGAATGTCCTTAACCATTCAATTAACCTACCTGACATACTTCCAAGTTCCATTTATGTAGGTTTCACAGCCTCCACAGGCAACACTTTTCCTGAAAGCCACCAGGTCCTCAATTGGGTATTCACATCAGTGCCACTTCCTTTTCTTTCTGTTGAACAGAGTAGAGCTGGCACCATCAAGACCTTGTTTGTAATTGTCATGGTATGCTTGTTTCCTTTTATCTGGATAGCTGTTTGGAGGAGAAGATATGTGAGGGGTAGAAAGAAGGGGGATATAGAAAGCCTATCAAAGAAGGCTGCAGATATCCCCAAGGTGTTCACTTACAAGCAACTATCAAGGGCCACATGCAACTTCAGCCAGGAAAATCTTTTGGGAAAAGGTGCATTTGGCAGTGTTTATAAAGGAATCATATTAGACTCCAACAAAACTGTAGCAGTAAAGAAGATTTCAGCAACTTCTAAGCAAGGTATGTGTTGGTAGATAACACACCTTAACAAAGTATATACCAATAATTTTGAACCTACTTAAAGTAGTTGCTTTTTATTTGTTACACCTTCCCTAATCTCCCTGTGATTTTGGTTTTCTTCTATTCCTAACCATTTTGTTTTCCTTTGCTTCTTTGGTTGTGTTCACAGGTGAAAGAGAGTTCTTAGCTGAAATCTGTACCATAGGGCGTCTCAGGCACAAAAACTTAGTGAAACTCCAAGGCTGGTGCATTGAAGGCAAGAATCTTCTCTTGGTTTATGAATACATGCAAAACGGAAGCCTTGATCACTTCATCGGCAAAGGCAGTCTGAACTGGCAAACGAGGCACAAAGTGTTGACAGGATTGGCATCAGCATTACTCTACCTTCATGAAGAGTGTGGAAACCCTTTTGTGCACAGAGATGTTAAGCCAAACAATGTGATGTTGGACAACAATCACGATGCTCATCTAGGAGATTTTGGCCTAGCAAGACTCCTAAAAGGTGAAGGGTCAGTGACCACAAACCTAAATGGAACTCTAGGATACATGGCTCCTGAGCTAAGCTTCACAGGGAGAGCCACACCAGAATCAGACGTGTATAGCTTTGGCATGGTGGTTCTTGAAGTGATATGTGGGAAGAGGCTAAACTGGATCAAGCAAGGGAACAGTTTTGTGGACTGTGTGTGGAATCTGCATGCAGAAAATGCATTGGTGGAGTGTGTTGACAAGAGACTAGAGAACAAATTTAATGAGGAAGAAGCTAAAAGGGCTCTGATTGTTGGATTGGCATGTCTGCATCCTGATTCCATGTTGAGGCCAAGGATGAGAAAAGTGGTGAACATTTTTCAGAACCCAAATGAACCGTTAATGCAGTTACCAGGAGTTAGGCCAACAGGAGTTTATGTATCAGTTTCTTGCAGCACATCATGTTCAAACACTGCCTCAAAAAGTGAGTTACAGCTTCAATCATCCACAACATCATCACATGAAAAATTCAATAGTGTTTGAAGAATTATCAGTGACAACATTTTCAACTACATGCCAGTTGTCATTGTCTGTGAAACACAAACAGCATCTTCAGTAGCTTGTCCGTGTCGGCCACGTCACCTACAACACGTGTCAAACATTGCGTTTAAGTATCAAATTCTGAAGACTTTTTTGTTGCAGAGAGGATAGATATAGCGATTTTTGTAGAAGTTAAAAAAGCCTAGACTTATTGTATAAGTGTGTGTTATAGTTACAGAAATTAGGAGTAGATTTTGTGTAATTTATTGTAGTATTATAGATATTTTTGTGTATTTTTTTATTGTATCTTCATATGTTATAAAATTTTTAAAATTGTTAATTTGTCTTTAAATCAATTTAAGTTTAAAAAATACTCTGTCAATATTAATAAGATTTTAAAGGGTGAAATATTTAAAAACAGTTAATTTTGTTTTTTTTTTAAATTTAGATGAATGGATTAGATATATTTATGTTAGATAATGATGTGTTAAAATTATTACATGTAATTAATTTTTTTACAAATAATTTTGAGTATATAATTTTGATTATTACGCTATAATTAATCTATAAACCAAAAGTTGAGAAATTATAATTTCATAAATACAAGAGAAACTGAGTAAAATATGAAAGAAACCTTTATCCCTTGGCTGTATGTGTGGGATTTAAGTAGATGATTTATTTATTTAATTAATTAATTTATATGTGGTTTTTTTATTATGTAAAAACTAGAAGAGTTTATATAACATAACTATTTATTAAATCAAAATAACTTATTTATATAATTTATAACGGTTACATAAAAAATTTACAAGAAAAAAAACTAATAATGAGTAAATAAGAGTGACAAGATTTTAGGTTAATAAAAAATGGATTAATTGAAAATTACATACATTAAATAATAAAATTCCAACCCACTCATAATGCATTGAATTATGTCACACATATGTTTTTAATGTAATTCATAAAATCCTAACACTGGTAGGGAAGAAGTGAGAAAATAGCATAATAATAAAATAAGAAAGAGCATGGAAGAGGAAGGAAATAATAAATCATCAAATCAAATAAATGTGGAAGCATGTTTATGCACTATGCATTTGGTGGTGACACTGATTGAAGCTATAAATGGTCATTGCTTGCTTTGTGGGTCAAGGTAATATTTTCACACATTAATTACTTGGATAAAGCATTTTTACATTTAATATTTACTTATTTATTAAATCAAAATAAATATTTAAGGTTCTTCATTCTATAAATTAAGGATGAGGGTGTGTGTCTGAGAAGTTTTTGACTTTATATTAAATCTCTTCATTTTATATCCAATTAACTTTTTCCTTTAGTTGTATGATATAAATAACTAAAATCAGCTTTTAAAAACTTAAAATGCTAAAATAAACTTTCTAAAAGTTAGACGAAAAGTCTAAACGTAAACAAATAATAATTAAAGGACAAAAAATGGAATATACTCTTCATATTGTAGGACCATGCATATTCATTTAGCTTATATTTAATTTGCGGATTCATTTAGCTTATATTTAATTTTTTTATTGAACTTGCTTTTAATTTTTATGTGCTGTATAATTATGATATTTGTATTAAATAAATTAACAATTGTTTTGCTACTAATAATAGGAGTGAAAAGTTTGATCAATAACAAAATCGCTCATTAATTCATATGTCCAATACTTTTAAAATTTTAATTATATTGTTTTCATTATAAATTTATTTTTTATTGTAATATATAAAACCATACAAAGTTCAAATTATGAAACCAATCACCATACAGACCAAGATATATGACTGATAGTAGAACTAGTCATGAAAGGGATCATTTCAACTTTTTTCTAATCGTTATTCAACACGTAATTAGGATGTGATTTTTTGTGAGGAAACCAGAATCCATCAAATGTATCAATATCATAATAACAATAATCATATCAATAATAAAAATATATCTTTGTCATTCATTCTGTCAATAATTAAAACGACGTTTATTTGATAAGGTAGAAATGAAAAATTGAATGATCGGTGAACACTTTATTTTTTATTTATCTTTACTTATCTTTTCTATTTTTTTTAAATAAAATATCTTTAATTTATTTTAAGCCATTTTTTAATTTGTAATCACTTATTTATTTATTTTATTATACTTTTAAACAAACCAAACAACGTATTTTTTATCATGTAATTTTGGTTTCTAAATTTTATTTTTCACAATATAATTCCTTAATTTTTAATCGTCTATAATTTTATTATTTAATTACTCATAATTTTGTTCACTTTAGACCTAACAAGACATTAGAAAAAAAAATATATAATACTCATATGACTATTTCTTTTTTCTTCCTTATTTTTCTCTCATTTGTATAAAAACTGGTGTCAAACGACAGAAGCCTCGAAAATTGAAATGGCACCGAAAGTCCAAAAGAGACAAATTGCGTAAAACTGTTGACAGCAGTCTTCCGAGGTGACGTAGTTTTCCATTTCAACTGTTTTGCAAAAGCAAAAAACCAAATCAAAATTCAGAAGAAGAAGAAGAAGAACAGAGAAGAAGAAAGGATGGTAATGGCTGTGGCTGGTGGTGACTTGCTGAGTGAGAAAGCCTTGGCGATGAGAGCGTCTCTGGAGAGAAGCCAGACCATCACAGACGACGTCGTTTCCATTCTGGGCTCCTTCGACCACCGCCTTTCCGCCCTCGAAACCGCCATGCGACCGACCCAGGTCACTCATTCGACTGAAAATCGCTGTTTTCTTAATTGGGTCTGTCAGTTTTTGCAAGGTTCTTGAAAAAGTTCGCTTTTTGATTTCTGCTGGTTTTGGGGGTCTCCATGCCTTTAATTGTGGCTGTGTAGTCTCATTTGTCTGTAATTTCTAACAGTATCAGAGATCGCGACGAAATTGAGACCACAGTTGGAAACAGAGACCTTGTTTGGAATCTTGACACGGAAACTGTGTTAACATTTGTCTGTAGCTTTTCACAATATTAGAGATCTCTACGAAATTGCAACCATAGTGGCGAACAGAGACCTTATTTGGGGTCTGATATGAATCTGTTACGGTCTTATTATTTCAAATATCCTTTACAGTGGATGGAAGACTCATTTGACTAAAGCAAGACCCGAAGAAGTTAAATAGTTTTTTTTTTTTTTTTTTTTCTTTTCAGATTCATATCAGGGTCTCTGTGACTGCAACTGTGGTCGTATTTTGTTTGTAATTTTCCACAGTACCAAAAATAGATGAAATTGAGATTTTGTAGCAAACAGAGACCTTATTTGGGGTCTATGCGACTGCAACTATGGTTGAATTTGTCTACGATCTACTACAATATCAAAGGTAGCAACAAGATTGTGACTTAAATCACAAACGGAGACCACCTTATCTGGGTCCTCTGGGACAGTAAGTGTGGTCATATTTGTCTGTACTTTCCTGCTATACAAAGGATCATGATGAAACTGTGTCTGTGACTACAAACAAAGACCTTACTCGTGTTCTTTGTGATTGCAACTGTGCCCACATTTGTCTGCAATTTCCCACTTTATGAAGGACTGAACATTATTTCTTGCTTAGCTTTTAAGGAACTTTTGGGTTTTGCCTTTGCTTATTTTTCTAGACACTCCGATGTGCTGCTGAATATGTGATTGGTTTCTTTTTCTTCTTTTGTCTTTATTTTTGCAGATCAGAACACATTCTATTCGGAAAGCTCACGAGAACATTGATAGGACTTTGAAGACTGCAGAGGCCATATTGGTTCACTTTGATCAATATTATCAGGTTCATTCTTCTGGTGGTTACAATTGCTAATCATTAACTTTTTGAAATTTTGAAGCACCTCCTGATCTGCTTCACTCTATAAAGTATTCTATTTCTTTTGAAAATTGTTCCATCCTTTGATCTGGTTAAGATGCTGATCTAGGTAAAAGGCTTTAGAATTTAATTTTATTTGCCAATGCTTTGTCATGGCTCCCTTGACAGTGCTAATATGTTTTCAACTGAAATGCAAGTGTTTGTGAATGAGTCTGATTCTAGTTTCTTTATCATACAAGTTTCTGAAAATTCAAAGTAGAAAATTCTGAGAGAAGTTAGATGAAGAGGAAGATTAAAAATGATAAACAAATGGTCTGACACAGCCCTCCTCTTTCGTTTGAACTTGGAATTGGCTGTGTAAAGATTTGCTAAAAAGAATGACAAAGGCAATTACTGCTAATATATAATGATTATATTTAATACAGCGATACAATTCTTGACTCTTATTTTTATTGTGACATCATGGTGCAATAACCTAAATAATAATTCCAATTGTATGTTGATACACATTTTCAGTCTTGGTGGAAAGAAAAAAATTTCAAACTCATTTATTGTTTTTCAGTTCATCATGTAAGTTTTATGAGGAAATGTACTGCCCCAGATAGAGCCTCTTTTAGTGCCTGATGACAATCTTTAATTAGTTGGAAAATGTATCAAATGAAAACTAAATCATACTGACGGGATGCTCAGAAATATTAGTGTTTGCTGTATTTATATTTTTTTATTTTGCATCTTGCTAATCATATTCTTGTGTGCTTCTTAATATCATTATTGCATTATTATTTTAGTCCTATTTCATGTGTTAAAGTACTACCCTTGTCATTGGGTATTTTGAAATCATTTTTTCATTTATCCTTCAGCTTCTGCTTTACCAGCTTAGGGAATTTCCTTCCACTGTCATATATTATATACGATGTTCCCATTGGTTTAATATGCAGGCAGAAGCAAAAATAATTAAAGGACCACATGAAGATGTGAAGAGCTATCTTGAAGCAATTGATCAGCTGAGAAGAAACATAAGATTTTTTGGCAATAAAAAGGGTTTTAAGAATGATGATGGTATTGCCATCCGTGCCAATAATTTGATAGCCGAAGCTATTTCTAAGCTAGAAGAAAAGTTTGAGCGGCTATTATCATCTTACAGGTTTGTGTTTATTTTCTTAACGTTGTTGATTTTTTACTTGTCGAACCAAAAGTTCATTTTCTCCAATAAACCAAATCACCATTGTGGTTCCTTCTCTCAGATAAATTAGATAAATCAATATTTAATACAAAAGTAATCTGGTAATGGTCAGGTCCTTTAACTTGTAGCAGTTTACATATAAGCCACTTTTCTGTCATTATTTATTCATTTATCTATAATATGAATTTGGTTTTTAAATGAGCCCAATGTCAACTGATGATCCATGTAGCTAAACTCCATCTAGTGGGATAAGGCTATTGTTGTTTTATAATATGAATGGAATAGGTTTTATGAATAGTAGTTAGTAATATTTGAAATATAAATTTTATGAAATGAATTTAATCCATTTTGAAGTGTATGCTGATGTTGCTCTCTTGTATCATCCACCTGATTGTTATATTTATACAAGGATTTGGTATTTTTCTTGAAGTAGGTCTTATGCTTATAACTTTCAATTGTCTATTGTGTGTCCAAGATTATAGGTTTGGTAACGACTTGATGGTGTCCTTGATAATATTAATAGTAGAAATATAATCAAATTATGTAGGAAAATGATTACCTGGTGTAGAATCGTAGTTGTATTCTTGAGGAACCTTTGACATTTTGCCTGACAAAATAGTTTAGTTTGTTTTTCAATATATATATATATATATATATATGTTATTTTGCACCATCTCTTGTTCTGTGTTTACAGCAAACCTGTGGAACCTGAACGCCTCTTTGGTTCTCTTCCAAACACAATGCGACCTTCGTCAGGATCACCAGGTCATGATGATGATTCCAGCAGCAAGAATCATTCTTCTTATATCCATTCGGAGCCACATAAAAATAATGCTGATACTGTTGCATACACACCTCCTGTTCTTATACCACCAAGAATATTGCCGTTGCTCAATAATTTAACCGAGCAAATGGTTCAAAATGGTCACCAACAACAGTTGCTTCAAATATACAGGTAGAACTTCTTGTTTGACTGTTTCACAGTGAAAGGAAGAAGAAATTGCCTTGTTATGTTCCTCAATTTATGCATATTGCATAACAACCATGAACTGAAAAGTGAATTTTTTTAATGCTTTTTATTGTGTTCAATCCTATTACAAAATATTAAGGAGCTCTTTTGGAATGAAGCTTTGACCTTAGGTGATTAACTTGTGATGGATTCCAGGTGATTGATTGACAATTCAATTGTATAATATTGATATTAGATGTGGGCTAGATGCTGTACATGTTTCAATCTTAACTCTTCTAGGCAATTTCTGGGTGGGGAGCTTTATATTCGTTTTAAGTATGATTGGTGCATCTATGTGAGCTTTGGTTATTTCTTTGTGTGGTTTGGTGGAGTTTCTGTATAGTTCTTTTGTGTGATCTACAGCTGGTTGGGTTGTGTTAGAGACATGAAGGGGACAAAGCTATACATGGGGTGTGTGAATTGTTATAGCTCAGAATTATTCTAAATGATCTTAAAGTGACATGTGAAGAGTCTATGATTCTTTATTGTGATAATAAGTCAGCTATTAGCATGGCTCACAATGTTGTTCACCATGATAGGACCAAACACAAAGATTGGTCGACACTTTATCAAAGAGATTCTGGATAGTGGCCTTATCACTACTTCTTATGTGCCATCTGGGCTTTAGTTAGCAGATTTGTGTACAAAAAGTCTTCCCACTGAACATTTTCTCACATGCAAGATGGGAATGATAGACATCTATTCACCAGTTTGAGGGGCAGTGTAGTCAGTAGGATATTAAGTGTACTACTAGAAGCTGTTAGAAGATTCTAGAGATCTCTTTGTAATCATTACTTTAGGGTTAGAGTTTTCTATAAAGAGACTGATGTACTGTTTCAAATGAATTAATTAAATAAAAATATTCTTTCATTCAGATTAATCATTTCTAGTTCCTTAACATTCACAGAAGCTTACATGATAATTTCTGAAAATCTCCACGAAACATTTGTTTGAAATGGGAATAATTCCATGAGTGATTCAGGCTGTGTTCACACGAGCAATGTGTTAGATGCAAGAGGAAAGCTTTGATTCCTTAAAGGGATAATAAAGAGAAGAAAATGATGTAGATTTGCATCATGGTCTTGAAAATTCCATTATTTGGTTGATTAATTCTATGAACTGGGCTATTCCTATTCTTATTGACAACTTGTGTAAGACTGTTAGAAACCAACTCTGACTCTGAAAAAAATTCATTTGATACTTGTTGAGTATAATTTTCAGAGAAGTGTTTTGTACTGCGAAAGTTATAAGAATGTCTTGTTTTGATACTTTTCTCTTCGGTATTATTACATTCAGAGTGCAGCTGATGGTAACTTTCGAACTGCATTTCTGGGTTTGTGTTCCAATCAAAGTAGAGTTTATGCATAGCCTATCAATTTCTGCCCTTTAGTTAGGATAATTAATCTAGTAATAATTACTTTAGTAGTAATTCTAACTAATAGAAACATAGATCTTCCACATCTCATCCTATGTTTCTAGAGCTACTCCTTAAAGGCATATTCTGTTTAGACACAAGGAATATCCTTTTGGAATATTCTTAAAACAAATTTCTCTATTCTTTAAGCACTTTATTTTTTTTTGTATCCTTTGAAGTTCTTTTGAGGTCCTCATGAGATATGTATATAATCTATACACAAAATCACAACTGTTCCCCTGCATAACAATATATGTATAATTACTTGGTTATGTCCTCGTGCTAATGCAGACAATTTCTGTCCTCTATGGATTGTATGCCTCCCATCACCTGTTTGAAGTTTATTAAATGTTATCATTTTAATAAGTAGTACTATTACTGTAATTATGATTATCATCATCATCATCATCATTGCTCAGACATACCCGTTCTAAAGTATTGGAAGAAAGCCTACAAAAGCTTGGAGTTGAGAAACTCAGCAAAGATGATGTTCAAAAGCTACAATGGGAGGTTTTGGAAGCCAAAATTGGAAATTGGATTCATTTCATGCGTATTGCTGTAAGATCACTGCCAAATTTGTTGATATGCTTTTCATATATTTTTGCTTAAATATGAAATTGTACCTGAACAGGTCAAATTGTTGTTTGCTGCCGAACGGAAAGTCTGTGATCAGATATTTGAAGGATTTGACTCTCTTAGTGATCAGTGTTTTGCTGAAGTAACTACAAACAGTATTTCCATGCTGCTTAGTTTTGGAGAAGCTATTGCCAAAAGCAAGAGATCACCTGAAAAGTTATTTGTGCTTCTGGACATGTATGAAATATTGCAAGAAATCCATTCGGAGGTATTTTCTTTTAAAATCCAAATTCTTGAATCTTGCCGCAACTTTGAGTCCACTGTGAAGGTTTTTATGGCTGTTTTGTACGCGGTTAGGAGGCATAATTCAATGGTTGTAACATATTATCAACTTTTTCTATGGTGGACAATTTGCAGATTGAAATACTCTTTAAAGGCAGAGCTTGCACCAAAATAAGAGAAGCTGTAATGGGTTTGACAAAACAGCTTGCACAAACCGCCCAGGAGACCTTTGGAGATTTTGAAGAAGCAGTTGAAAAAGATGCTACTAAGACTGCAGTAACTGATGGAACTGTCCATCCTTTGACAAGCTATGTGATTAACTATGTGAAGTTTTTATTTGAGTAAGTTCACATGTGCTGCATTCTGCTTCAAATTCTTGAACATATTCTTTAAATTATGTCATTTTATATTGTTTTCACTGGTGAGAAAGCTACACTACATTTACCGAGGATTTGTAGATTTTAGGTTTTCTTAATTTTTTTGTGGGTACAGCACAGCTTTCTTCAATTTCTTTTGCCACTTTTCTTCACTTGTTTTATTTATTTGTTTGTAAGGTACACTAAAAATTAGTTATTCACTTGAGAGTTGGTTCATGAGTCCGAAAAACTCTTTTGCCTGGAAATTAATATTGGCTAGTGCAAAATAGAAATTGGAAGTACAAAAAAGTTGTGTTTTGGTAATTGGTACAGGTTTGGGGAAACATTTGCTTGCACGTGCTAGAAAGATGATTCCTTGAATGTATATCATTAATAATGTTTGGTCTCCTGCAAGAATGAGCAGGGAGATGTTGAATTTACATCAAATTTCCCAATGCTGACAAGATCAAATGGGACTGTGAAGGGTACTGTGCTGCAGCATGCCTGTACTTTCACTAACTTGTGTTCAACAATGTCTGACCTTTCCCAAGTCATCCTGTGGATTTTTCTGTTGTACTAGTTTGAGTTTTGTTTTCCAAACCCATGCTTTAATTCTAAGTTAAGTGAAATTACATATCAACCATTCAATTTCTCAGACTTTATGTGAGGATAATGCTTAAAATACTTTCTCCTTCTAATTGTGATTGTAAATCATGCCTCTATCTACACTTGAGATCTTGACATATTTAACCACACCCGAATTCACTAAATATTTGCAGCTATCGGTCTACATTAAACCAACTTTTCCAAGGGATTGAAGGTGAAAGTGATTCTTCACAGCTAGCTTCTGTGACCATGCGAATATTGCAAGCTCTTCAAACCAATTTAGATGGGAAATCTAAGCAATATAGAGACCCTGCTTTGACACACCTATTTCTCATGAACAATATTCATTATATTGTCAGATCAGTTCGAAGGTATGTCATCCAAATGTCCTTTTTAATTTCACTGAAACGTGAGAATTTTACTGCATCTTCTGCCAGTTCAGAATTAATGTTCTCTTAATTCTCTTCTAATTTAGGTCTGAAGCGAAGGATTTGATGGGGGATGATTGGATACAACGACATAGGAAAATTGTGCAACAGCATGCCAATCAATACAAAAGAAATGCTTGGGCGAAGGTGATTTCTTGTTGACTGAGATTATCACTATTTGTCTCTAAGACATCACAAACATTTTATTTATTTGAAAAAAACGGAATCAATACAATAAATAGAGGAAATTTGATATCCTCTAATAATAAACATATGGTACAAGAATAAATAAAAGTATTTTTAATAATACATGTATAATCTAGATATTCTTGACTATATAGGATCTGATCCTTATCTCTATAATTATAACATATACAAATTTGTTCATTTAGCATCCTACCTTTTTTCCAAGAAATATATTGTGTATTTAGCATGACTACACGATCAGAGCCATTATGTTTGTCTTTCTATCACAATCAGAGCACAATGTCACCCAATTCTCCATTGATTTACAATTACTTTAGAAGTTACTGTACCATTTCTGACGTCCTTTTTTTTTTTCTATTGGCAGATTCTGCAGTCCCTCTCTATTCAGGGCCTCATCTCATCAAGTGGTGGCGGGGGTAGTACCGCTGGTGGTGATGGGGGCAGTAGTGGTGCTTCAAGAGCGGTTGTTAAAGACAGGTAGCTTTTTTGTTGCTTCCTTTCGGATGCTATTTAAGAATTAAAGCCTCTGTCCTTTCTTTTGTCATATGTCATTGCGTCTGTGTTCTCAGGTTTAAGACATTCAATACCATGTTTGAGGAACTTCATCAGAAACAATCTCAGTGGACAGTACCAGACACAGAATTGCGAGAATCTCTCATTCTTGCAGTTGCTGAAGTCTTGTTGCCTGCCTATAGATCATTTGTGAAACGTTTTGGGTGCGTATTCTCCTTTTAACGAATTCTAGCACTACATATATTATTATGCTCTTTTTAACAAACTTTTAACTATTAAAAGAAATTATTAGCAAGTGGAAGCTACAATATCATAATAGACTCATTATACTAGAAGTGAGACCCACTTAATTTTGTGATTCTCAACTATTCCATCAAATAATGTGTTAAGAGAGTATTGTTAACACTTTTGTAACTATTTTTTATGATTGCTTAGTTTACTAAATTGAAAAAATTGCAACCCCTCCCCTGGTAAATGCTTAAATTACACTTCCCTTCATAGATTAATTTGTTATTTTTTTAGTCCAATTTAGTGTGATCTTGCTTTTTTGAGACACATTTTTCCCCTCGTGATTCTCGGCATTATTGGCAGTAGTTTTAACTTTAACCCTTACTACTAGAAACGAAGAGTTTTGGTGATGTCGCAGTCAGACAGACAAAAATAGTTGCCAATGATAGTGAAAATTGCAGAAGAAAAAGTCAGACAGACTTTTCTTCTCACAAGAATAAAGTACATAAATTTTCTGACAGTTTTATATAGTTCCAATTCACTCCTTCAACAGGTTGATTTGTTGGAATTATATGCCTTGTGTTCTTGGTGTTGTGCCATTATTTAGCTATAAATCATAACTGAGATTGTGCTTTACAGGCCTCTAGTGGAGAATGTAAAGAGTAGTCAGAGGTACATCAAATACAGTGCTGAAGATCTAGAGCGAATCCTAGGTGAATTTTTTGAAGGAAAAAACATGAATGATTCCAAGCGGTAATAGTATGAAGATTTTTTACATTAGCATATATATACCTTTAATGTCTTAAGTTTATCTCTTTTGAGATGCATACATGTAATAAGGCATTGGTAGCCCCCATCAAAAGTCAGGAGGTAGCTTGTTCCATTTATCATTTTTTGATGACACATGACATTATGTTCAAAGTAGAGAGGGGGTTTTGTAGAAGAAGTGTTATTGTATTATATAGAATAAAAGGATTTTTGTACAATAGATACAAGCTATATGCATAGAAGAGATGAGCATAGAACATAATCAGAAATGATAGCAACAAATAACAAACTAATCTGTGCTGAATCCATGAGCAACTATGCAACTGTGATTTTCTTAATGCATGTTTGGCTCCACGTTTAAGCCTTTCATTTGATATTGATTGATCTTCAAGAGATTTTAGGTACAAAGAAAGGGTTTTCGTTTTCCAAAGTTATGACTTTTGGGAATGATGATTTCTGGAAATGATAAAAATATCTTTGGTTGGTCATAAAAATTCTGGAAATATATATAAATTTCCGAAAAAACACATTGGCGTGATAGTATTTTATTAGAAACTTGATTGCTTTATCATCATATTAAATTATTTAACAGGAGTGACATCATTTTAACACCGTAAAAAATTTAACTTCTTTTATACTCATGGAAATAGTTTTTTCCAGAAGTTATTATATAGGTTATGAAATGTTTATTCTAGAAATCTTGTTTTTAAAAGTTTGTTTTAGAATATATTTTATATTTTAAAACTTTTATTTTATAAATCTTGTTTCAAAAATCTTATACCATGAAAAACATGCTCCAGAATGTAATTCATATATTTAAAAAGTGTATTATAGGAAAGTTTTTAAAAACAGACTATAAAGAAGGATGAAATAGTCATTTTAAAAGGTAGGGGGGTTCAGGTTAAAAAAAGTGCCTGATATATATATATATATACTGGTTGCATTTGTCAGAAGAGGTAGTGGTTGGAGTAGCGGTGTCGTCGTAGGTAGTTTTCATCTTATTTATTTTCTTTCTTTTTGTAAGTTATGAAATTTCATTTGGATTTATTTAGGGTTGATTTGAATTGGATTTTGAGAAGAATTTGGTTTGAAGATGTGAATCTGAGTCACCAATACTTCCAAAAAAAATTTTTGGAAATGCAAAAGAACACTAAATTTTTTTTTTGGAAATGCAAAAGAACAATTCTAAAAAAAATTTCCAAAATATGACGAGTGGTATCAGAGCCAAACTGATAGCCAGAAAAATGTGTCTCAATCCAAAAGTCTGGATGCATTATGTTTGTATTTATGATGAGTAAGTAGAGAGAGAGGAACACCAAACTATGGATTTCCCCTCTACGTCTACGTCTACATGTACAGAAAATATCTCTATCACCCTATCTTCCAAAATCACCATCCCTGATTCATGTAAAAAGACCCTTTCTTCGAAAATAGGCAATCTTATTGAATACCAGCACATACCAGAGGAGTCGCAGATCGACCACTCCTTACCTTCGCTTCTAAGTCCGTACAGCGTCTTCCGACGAGATAAATCCAAGTTCTCTTGGATCTCCTCTATCAACAAGTTAATCTCTACACCAAAGAAAGGATGTCGGGAGTATATCCAGAGTTCTCGCATGGACCAGGTGGCACTGCATGCC
>Ga0209700_102873_pt1 | contig 34138 bp, 13 predicted proteins | sample SiratroredBW_FD_187528 | JGI IMG/M metagenome (GOLD analysis project Ga0209700, IMG submission 187528) | Root nodule microbial communities of legume samples collected from California, USA - Siratro red BW (SPAdes) (version 2) | ecosystem: Host-associated > Plants > Roots > Nodule | place: USA...
AAAAAAAAAAAAAAAACAAAGCATTCTTCCTTAAAACTAGATGATTTGGTGCACAAATTTATTAACTTGAGATTTCTGATTGGAACCAATCTCAATCAAGTGAACAAACTATCATGAACAATATGCCAAACACGTGATTTTCAGCATAACTTAAGGTAATAAGGAATGCATTCCCTTTTGTTGTCTAAAGTTACTTAGTGAAACTTTTACTATAAATTCCGCTTACTTCCAAGCTTTAAGCTCTAGCAGAGTCGTTATATTTATGAAATCCCCTTAAAAATCAAATGTAACATTTAAAGTATTTTCTGGAGTAAAAGAATGCAATGCTAAATTTATCTTGTACATCATGCATTAACATTATCTAGCACTGGGAAATCTACATTATACCCACCTTCCCTGACTTGTGATCAGGGATGTTGAAGCTCAAAGCAGCTTTTGTACCATGCAAGATATCATTCACAGTCACTTTTGTAGATACCTGGAGAGGTAGATCAGAGAAAGCATCATTGTAGGCTGAACTCGTTAGAAAATATAAAATATTAAACTCTACATTGTCATATCTCTTAAGGTTGATTGCCATATTTTCATCTCGTAATTTGGTTCCTCTTTACCTAGGATTATAATTAGTTTAAATACTGCTATTTATTGCAGTAGTCAATACAATATTATTCAAAATATTTATAATGATTTATTTATCTTTGTCCTACTGTACCTAAAACCCCATAATTTCAACAATGCTAGCGACTGTTTTTAGTTTGCGTCAACTTAAATGACTAAACCCATCTTAGAAAGCTTGAACTTTTTGAAACAATTAGTCGTTAAAAAATTTAAAGTAATAGAAATAGCAGCCAATGTTTTCAAAATCCGACCGGTCAAGACACTTGTTCAAAATGGTTTACGCGTAATTAAACTGGTTCTAATAAATAATATATAAATATTATTAAATATGACAACATAATTTTATTATGTTAAAAACTAAAAAATACCATTGTGTCTAATTCGTAACATTCAAAAAAGATATCAAAATCTAAATAAAAAATATCATAATAATTATTTTAAATTAATAAGATACAATAATATCCATTAACAATATTAAGTTTCCATATAATATAAAATTATAAGAAAATAATATATAAAAAATATAAATTGATATAAATGACTAAATTGTGTTTTATAACAAAAAAATAATGGAGAAAATAACTTGTATCAATTTATAAAACTCACTAAATATGACTTTTTGTTCATGTAAACTTTTATAGTTTAAATTTTAAAAGTTTTTTAACAATTGAAAAATATAGTTTTTAAAAGTTTTGGCCAGTTCTCACCCGTTCCAAAATTTTCCAATTTAATATAATGACCGGACCAATTACTAGGATGGTTCCCTGGTCCAACTGACTCGTCCTGTCCGATTTTCAAAAACATTGGCACCAACATTATCTATATATCAAAGGAAGCATATCTGAGTAAAAGTAGAACTCTATTTCTTACATTAGAGTATGTATCAACTTTCACATCCACTGTAGTGTTTCCACTCTTGTAGAGTGTACTAATGTCACCAACAAAAACTTGATCCTTCTTCAATCCTGTTGCTATAAGCCCCTGCCAAATGGGAAAAAAGTTTGAAATTAGGCACAATATAGACAGTTATGGACTAAGGGTTGCAGTGGTTTAAGGCTATTTGGTAAAATACAAGTTTCCAATTGTTGTGAACATCTTAAGTCCTCATAGGAATACCCAAACAATCCATGTACTGAAAGACACAAGTTCCCGACTTTTAGGAAGCCAAATGGCTCAAGAAAAGAGAAAACAATATTCATCCTCTCCCGCAGCACTGTATTTGGCAGTATAATTCCATATTGGGGCGAAGTTTAGTTGACACTGAAGTGATTTTTGTAAGTACACAGTTATTAATGATTTACTTAATTATGTTAAACATATAAAACATGATTCCTAATGAAAGATAATATTTCTCTAGGAAACCAGCGGTTAACTTTTTTTCGCAACTCTAGATATTAGACTAGCAATAAAAATGACAAAACTCAATTTATTACTATTTTTAAGGAATGCAAATTATTAATTTATTGACATCACATCAATCAATTGAGCATTATATTAAATCTATTCATTCTTCCTCTTCCTTTATTTTAATCAATAGTCGAATAACAAAGAAAGATGAAAGATGGATTTGATGAAATTTTTATCCTCATATCACCAATAACGGGAAGCAATCCATTTATCTCAGATTTTCTGAAGAATCATGCTCATGTTCGATGGCCAGTCAAAAGGAGGAGAATATGAAAACTACATCAACAATCAATCTCTTCATACCTCTTAAATTATACGATGTTCAGTATATGTGTGCATGATTAAGACTACAGCATATTCAAGCAAAATGGATTTTATATCAGCATCAACAGCAGTGAGAAACTGAACCCTAAAATAATACAAATAATTAAAAATAAATAATAGCAGAGATTGGGTTATGCATTACCAATCCAGTGGAGTTTGGAATTGACAGGCTCAACTTGTGATCAAAGTTGTAATCCTTGTATAAAAGGTCTGCATAGGAACAACATTATTCACAACTTAATGCCACTGGTATATTTTATAAAATTTAGAAGTGGCTTATTGTTCCCTAACATAGGAACAAGAACATTTACAACTTAATGACATAAAAAAATGAATACACTATGATTTCATTGTTATCAATGGCAGATGACCAAAGGCCAAATTCCAACATGTAATCATGCCATTCCAGCCTATGGTGTTGCCATTGCCGGCCTCCCTTCACAAATAGCCTACAGGCATTGGCAAAAACTCCACCATTGCATTCCGCCATTAACAACATCTCATGATTCCAAATGCAGATTTACCTTTCGCCCTTTTTCCAATATCAGAAAATGGTGCCGGACCATTGGCCATAATGAATCAGAATGAAATGCACCAAACCCTGTGAAACACAATTATTGTTTTGTATTTTATTGTTAATTTCAGAAATAAAACCGAAAAACAAAATACAGGACATTAACCAATTAGAGCACCATAGATCATAACTGTCTCACGCAACCAATGTATGCATACATGCAAATGCAATATTTTGTATGTAACAAAAGATTACCATTAAAAATTTTCAGCAAGTCAGATCATTATATCACTGCAGAAGTGATGAATGTATGAATGAAGAAGCACAAAAAGACCCATACCAAGAATACATCATTCAAAGAAACAGGTGCACAACAAGATAAAGTATTCTTGCTTATAAAATAGTTTCTTATTTCCTGTTTCTTGAACTGATAAATTAGGATTTATTTCTTTGCAAATGATAGGTACAATTAGCATTCGTGTTTAGGATTCCGGCCAAGTTGAGCTATATGGAGGCAAGAAGAGGTAAGGAAGGCATGTGCTACAGAGAAGCAAGAAAAGCCTAAGGCATGGGACATGCCTCCAATTTCAGCCAAGCTTCAAGTAGCCTACGATTTAAAATTTTGAACATCAAAATTTTCTCCTCTTCTACTTCAAAAGCTCATCCAACTATTAGATTAGTCTAGAATTAGGTTTCACATTTCATTTAGGAATCATGCCTTGTAATTTTCATTTGCATTTTTGGATAACTCACTTATTAATAATCATCTCCTCCTCTTGCAACTCACTTTTGATATATGAAACACTTAAGAGAATTTTTGGCACTTGTAAGTGTGATTCCATTTCTTGAGTCCTGTCTTTATTCTTAGGTAGATAGTCAAGTGGTAATTCATCCTTGGTGCTTATCTTGGAGAGGAGCATGAAATTTTCTTCAAAGTGGGGCACCTTTCTTCTTCCACGTCTAACTTTCCTCCATCTTTTCCTTCTTTATTTGAGTTCTTATTTCTTTGCTACTTGTTCTTGTTCAGTCATTTTCTCCTATAATCAACTCTATTCTTCATAGTTTATGTTGTTTCCTTCACTACTTGGTTCATATGTCTTGTATTTCAATCTGTTCGGTTTAGTTTATTCTTAGCTCCATTCTATTTGGTGTATTTGAATCCTAGTTTTATTCTTGTGTTGGATACTAATTTTATTCTTGATCTTAACTAATTGTAAGCTTGTATAAGGAATCATTGATTTAAGTCTTTCATGAATATTCAGCTCTTGTTCGGTTCATGTTTCATATGCCTATGGCTTCTAGTGCATATATGACGTTTATCAAGAAGGGTGGTGGAACTATAAGCTATGAGCTTTATGCAACTATGCACTGCTGCATACATGTCCATTTAGGTGTAACCCATGAGCATAATCAGTAAATTGATCCAGGAAAAGATAAAGTAAGGCTCTAAGCAACCCCCGGTTACTCATTAGGATTTAGGACTAAGTTGAAGCCTCAGAAGCAACATTAATGCAAACGAATTTTAATTTGTATTCTACTTGGACCATCCCAGTCGTATTCTAACCGAGTAGTTGGATCATCACTACCAGCCCCTTCACCCAAAACTACTTGAGGATGGGGGATAGTGTCTGCTCCAATCGTATTCAAACCGACTACTCCCTTGGGATATCCGATAATAGCTGCTCAAGGCCCAAGCCAACGCTCTTTTTCCTGGGATACTCGTGAATCCCTCGCTAAACTCTTTCGCGAGCATTGTAGAAGCTGAACCAATCCATTAAGACAGGAATAATTGGCCAGATGATGACGAAGAAGATTTCGGCACGAAGAACCCTAAAAAACCACAAGAGATACCTATGGAGGGCAGATTGACACAATTTTATAATCTGTCTCTAGGTAGCATCTAAACTTAACGGAGGTATATTTGACTGGAACACTACCCATGTGGAAAAGCATTTCCGCTCCTTTAAGCTACCTCAACCTTAACCGCTGCTATATTGAAAACGCATCACCTAAATCCTTCACTGCAACCACGGGGTGTTTATTTTTTTCAATATGATGACAATTTCACCTCACCAAGTTAATTTACAAAAATCGGGACAATTAACAAAATCAATATTGGACATTCACATTATCATAAGCGACTAACACAGGTTGATAGAAACTTGACACGAAAAACTGATATTCTGAATTTGAGCAGAACATGAGCGTTATTTTCACGCGAAAATCAAACTAGAGAAGAAAATCAAAACTCCACCAGCACATGTTAAAATAAAGCACAACAGGTTCTCAATAAACTCCACTAATTCTCTAAGAAACACTACATAATCAAACTACTGCGCATCGCATCTTTTGGTTTTATATTCACCAGATGCTCGACAAAATACCGAAACGAGAAAAAACAACTCTATCGTGCACAAATGATCACAGTCAAAAGCAAACTAATATCAAGAGATCGAGAGTAGGGGAAAAATGGAATAAATCTGGAAATGATTGCAACATAATGATGCAGAAGGCTTACAGAGAAGGAATGATGACTGAAGCGGAGAGAAAACGACGCGCCGCCGCCAAAGAAAGAGTGGAAGCGTAAGAGTCGTTGTCTCTCTCTCTCTCTCTCTCTCACGCAGCAGCACTGGTGCGAACTCTCGGTGGGCTGCGGAAGAAAACGCAATAGTCTGGGTCTCAGCTCACAAGTAGTGCTGACGTGGCCTCCTTAGACCTACCTAATCACAAGCCTCCCTCAAAAAAGAAATATCAAAACTATAAACCTCATTGGTTGGTGAGAATGCCCTAACTCAATTTACACTTTTTTAAACTAAAAACAAAATAAAAAAAAAGTTATTTAATTGAAATAATTAAAAAATATATATTACTATAAATATCATCAATTTTTAATTTTTCTTTCCTTTTTCTTTGTTTTCTTCCCTTAAACGTGGCCCATTCTGAATATTTCCCAATTTAGTTGGCTCTAATACGTCCAGGTTGTCATCCACAATGATTCCCATGCTCCATCTCCAAAGGAAAATAATTATTTTCTAATCTAGGTCAAGAAAAAATTGATTCATGATTATTTTAGTTAAGTGTTAAACTGGAACAACGTTCTGATAAATTTATTTTAAATTTAACACGTTAACTATTTATGTCCTATGTTTATATTAAAAATTATCTTCAAAATCAATAACTAATTAATTTCGTATTTTTATTTTGATGTTATTCTGATTCAATTATTTAAAATCACGTTACTAATACATATAATCCTTTTTTTTTTTAATAATAAAGGTTAGCACGCGGTTACATTTCAAAATGGAGAAATTAAGTATTTTAAAAATTATTAGGTTAATGTTAAAAAATTGTGTTCGTCGGAATTGAAAACATTATTAAATTTGTCAAGATATTAGGGGCAGTTTGTAGAATAGAATTTTTTAGTTTCCCATGATGTTGAAAAATATTATTTCTTTTTATGTTTGATTTACGTTTTTAAATAATATTTTAAAAATTAAATTTTCTTTAAATGATTTATAGTTAAGTTTTTCAAGAAACTTTTTTCATTGCAGGAGGTAACAATTTACTAAAAAAATACCATATTAGTTTTATTAAACCATTTAACGTGATAAAAATAATACTCATGACTTTTTTGAAACTTATATAAATATTCTGTTTTTACTTTTTACAAACTAAATATGATTTAGTGGTTTTCAGGAGTTTTAATCCATAAGATTAATAATTGTTGGATAGATAAAAAAAATCTTCTACTAAATGTGTATGTAAGTCTTTGTTTATATCAAAGAGTGGGAAAAAATATGGGATATTACAGGTTTTGTAATTAAAATTGGATTTACTATAAATTTTTTAAAAATAATTAAGTCTTGTTTATGTGAAACCGTATTTTGAAGCAAACTTTTAAAGGATCTATACCGTTGTAATTTTTCTTGTAACTAAACTTTGAAACATGTGTATTGTAAATATATCGTGTATCGAAATATGCATTTAAATTTTGGATCATCTGTATTTTAATAATGATTAAAACTATGTATCACGTTGTTTTAATTTGTTTTATTATTCAAGTTCTTTTTATGTTGTGTTTGAAAATAGTTAAATGAGAGGAAAATGAAAGAAAAAGAAAACGATGAGAATCAGCGAGTGAATTTGTTTAGATAAGTGACAATGTTTAGAGAACTTATCAGTTTTTTTTCATGTCTTTTTATTTATTTATTTCTCTCTTCTTATTTTTTATTTATATTTAATTATTTTTATTTACTTTTTCAAACACCCTATAAAGTTTTTCCTGCAGAAGAAAATAGAGGTGGACATATGAATATTTTTATTTCATTTACATGTGTTTTATTAGCTTTATAATAGATTTTATTTTTATTTTAGTTTTGTATTTGTGTGATCAAGAAGAGACAAACGATAAAAAAAACGTGGCGGAATAAACAAGGGAAATGGTAGGTAAAAACACTAAACATGTGATTTTTTATTTTTTTTTACGAAAAGGATATAAATTTTTTTATTTTTTACGAAAATGGATAATAACTGTATTAAAATTATATTTGCGCTAAACTAATGTAATTGGAAATAATTACTGTAATTAATTCAGGGAAATGTTAAGAACTTAATTAGGAATTTTCTATGAATCAAACTAAAAATTGCGAAGCTTTGAATATTAATAAGAGGTTAATACAAAGATTAAGAATTGTTACATTAATTAATTAGATTTTAGTAAATAATTAATTGATATTAAATTAATTAGGAAATTGTAAAAGCTAATTAATGATTTAGAGGATGTTATATTAAATAATTAAATCAATGTAAAATTTATTTGGACTAGAGTTAGATTAGTTGGATTTTTTTTTTCTACCTTTGGAATAGCAATGCTCATCCTAGACTTCAAATGCGTTTGCTTACGCAGACCGGAAAAGAGTTAACATACTGTTTACAAATATTTAAAACTATAAAATACTTAAAACGAAGTGGGATAATTAAAAGAACATCTCTAAATTTTCTAACGAAAATTAAAAGATTTGTAGGAAAAGATATGTATGTAATTGATTAGGAGTACAATTATAATTTATTATACATTTAATATTTATTAATAATGGTGTTTTAAAGATAAATAATTAAAATAAAAATATTTAAATAATAAAATAAATTAATTTAAATTTTAATAATGTTTATAAAGTAATTTATTTTAGTATAATATTATTTAAAATTATATTTTTATTTGTTAAATTTTATAATAATTTATTTTAATTTAAAATTTTACAAACTTTTTTATATAAAAATATTTTTAAGAATTTATTTATAAATTATTTTTAAATATATTAATATACAAAAAGAATATTTTTTTTCTTATTTTCTTTCACTTTCGGTTTTTTTTCTCCGCCTTTTTTTTATTTATCTTCTATGCTTTTTTAGTCATAAGTTTGAAATTTTATTGAAATTACTATTAATTTGTAATTTTTTAATAGGTTTCTAATCTAAAATTTAGATTTTTGTGCTTTAGTTTCAAAGTGAATTAGCAAGATTGTATAAAATGGTTTGGTCTAAAATTTACTCTTTGTTTGTTCTATTTTAGCTTATCTTATTTATAATGTTTTAATTTGTGATAAGATTATATTTTGTTGTGATGTATTATCTTTTTCTTTGCAAACAATTATTCTAATTCTTTTTTAAACGATTATTGGAACATTTGTATCATATGATTTGCATATTAAGCATTGTAAATTTAAATGTGACTATGAATCTCAAGTTAAGTAAATATATAAAAGTTGAAAAATATATAAAAAATAAAATTTATAAAGTCAGTAACTTAACAATTTAGATTAGATCTTATTTATGGGTTTGACTAATGTTTCATTAGTGTCAAATTTTCTTAGTCACTACAAGAAAATAACACTGTCATAAAAATAAGAAATTGGATTGGATCTTTATACGGATTTGATTAATATTTCACTAGTGTTTAATATTCTTTTTCATTATAAGGAAAAAACAAAATAAATATTTTTGGACTTTATAAATACCAATGTTTTCAAGAAATAATATAGAATAAAAGATTGAAATAACGGTATTGTCTTATACCATTTTTTTTATTTCATATGGACTTATTAAACTATTTATTAATTTTGAGCACCTGGATATATAAAGAAAAGAGAGAGTGAAATTTAATTTCATTTTTCTCGTGATTTAATAACATGATTTTAGGAGAATTGTGATGTTCACACCTCATCCATACCTTATTTTATCGTTTCAGTGGAACTGTAAAATTTACTTTAAAAAATTTACAAAATTAATTTTGCAAAAAATAATATATATTTAATACCTTGTTTGATTGTTTACAAAATTTTGCAAATGTATGATTGAAATTTAAAGTAAAACAATCATTATTATTTAAAGATAACATTGTCTACATTAATTGTTGATAATAATGAAATAATAAAGTAATGAATTCCATTGATTACAAATTAAACTAACATTATATGTTCTTGTATATTGGTTATGGTTAACCGTTGATGTTAGGTTGTCATTATAACCGAGTTAAACATCATGTAACATTAATCAATTGATACAAGTATGCTTACTTTTTATATTAACTTATTATTGATGTAAAAGTTTTTCTATTTTCTACATTGATTACACCTATATTAATGATAGAACTAATATAAAATGTTTAAAACAATATTTTTCTAATAATGTTAATCTCATACTAATTTTGTAAAAAGTGTTTTTTTATTCAAAACTTTCAACCATATTTTAAAGTTAGACTAATAAATTGTACGAAAGTGATTAGTTTGATATTACTCATACTATATTAGTTTGAAGATCGAATTTTATATGTTCATATGCATTAAATTATAGAGTTTTTATAAGAGATAAGACATTTACATATTGTTTCGCGTTAGGCTAACAAGATTGCCTATAATTTGTTTGTGATTCAATCAACAAACAAGCAACAACTTTTTTATGAAACATGTGTTTGTACACACATTTGTAATTTTAGTGTACAGCAAATTTACTTTTCATATAATTTATTTTTAGTTTTTAATTCATTTTTCCTTCAATAGTAATAATGGATTTATTGTTTTAATTTTGTAATGACATCTCTTCACTGTTTTTGTCATAATTTATTTAGATATTATTTTTTGTTGATTATAGTTGCATTGTATTATAAATTTGTAGGCATTCAAAATGGACACGTTTTTACTAGATATAAAGTTATATGCTATTTTTTTATAATTTTATTTCTTCAAATTTCGTTAAGCAACCAATGCAAATTAAAATTTTGTGTACCAATTTAAACTTTTATAATTAGACTCATGGCCTATATAAATCATTGTACTAAATGTTAAAGCTTTACAAATTGTCATTTCATCTTATTTATTTTCCTTTCTTTCAATTTCCGTTTTATTGACTTTTTTTCTTCTTTAAAAAAAAAAAAATCGTTTGTTGTGCTTCATCAATGGAAAACTAAATATTGCGAATCAATTTATGGAACGAGGAGTAAACAAGTAGAATTGTGTCTTCCAGCAATTATTTAGTGTTTAGAGTTTGTTTTTCTCTTATCTAATTTTGGTTCTGGACTCTGATTACAACGTGACAAGAAGATTGTTTAATTTTTGAATATGTGAATTTGTCTATTTTCATATTTTTAATCTTCACATTTGATTATTGCCACATTTTTTTCAATTTATGTTTCAAGGTCTTATATCTTTAAATCTAAGCTGTGTTTTATATTATAAAATTTAAATATTTATTGTTTTTTTAATTAATTTATTTGATTCCGGAAAAGATATTGCAAATCACTTTCCTTAATTGAACTATTTCTTCCTCGAAAGTTCAAGACTTAGTCTTATTATTGTTTAGTTATTTTTCTGAGATTTTTTATACTACATAAAAATAATGATTTGGCTAAACAAGTAAGTCAAATCAAACAGTAAAAAAAATTTGACAAAAAAAAAGAGAGTAATTTTGATGCAATTAGTCGGACTAATGGAAAAACAAGAAGCACAGCTTTAAATATAAAACTCTAAAGAATTTCAAGTTAAATTATATTAACTGACTTAATTTTTTATTTTCTTGGACATGTTTGACTTCGACAAACTCATATCATAACTCTAGAAATTAAGTAAAAAGATTTGACTTAATGTTTACATGGTATGGTAGTAGTAATAGTGTGGATAGTAATAATATTAATAGGGTTAATACGTTGTTGCTAATATTTATAGTAGCATTAGTAAAATTAGTAGCATGACTTATTATATATAGCTGATGTTTTTTTTATGCAGTGCACTGGACCAAAATTAAAATAGTTACCTCTGCAGAAAATTGCAGAGTAGAACCAGACAATACTAGTACTGATGAATTCTAAACAAGTGAACGGCATAAATCCTTAACATGCTATTTTTCCATGTCAGGAAGAAATGAAAAGAAAATTCCCCTTCACCGACTCTGTTTCCCCATTTTTGACTTCCTTCTCTAGTTAGGTCAATCAACATATATAGACCGGAAAAGTTCATATTTGCACGTAGAAAGAAACTACACATCAAGCAGTAAATCGCATCTTGCAAGCTAATAATGTTCCCTCTATTATCTTTCTCAGCAAAACACCACAGCTTATCAAGAACCCAAAATGTAACATTTTATTACTATCATCATATGTAAAAAAAATAAAATATGAAAAAGGTATAAATCGCAAATGTGGAGAATGAAGATCACCTAGCAGGTATGCTAAGCTAAGGTATATGATATAACTTGGATGGCTTCAAAGAATGAGTGTGGTTGAAAAAGGAGAGAGTCCGAATCCACTTCTCTTGATTCTTCAACAAATGAACTGCAATAGTGTCATTCCACAGCTCGTGGCTACACACAGATGGTGGATCGGGGTAGTTGTACATAGACCACTTAGCATTGTACCTATTTTTTCCACGGCGAGCCCATCGCATCCAATCTCCAAACACCTTATCCTCTGGGCCCTCCACGTGTTTCTTCGGAATATCAGAGCCGTGGATCCACTCCACGATGTCCCAGGACACCACGAAGCCCATCCCAGACATGTAGTGTTTGAAGGGGTCCATGCTTCCGCACGGTATGACGAATCCATAGTATAAATCCTCCCTCGGCTGCTGCCTCAACGACTTCACCAAACTGTCAACCCTCACGTACGTGTCATCATCCGCTTTCATCACGTAGTGGAAGGGAGGGTAGGGCCCCACACCGCTCGTGTCGTTGAACATCTCGGGGAGGCTCGTGAAGAACGTCGACGTTTTGCCCTTGTTCATGTTCTCGGTGCAGTTCAGGATGATGATGTCGTTGTGAAGCATGATCTCCAACGCCACCATCACTTTCTGGTCCTCTTTTTCGAGACTGCAGAACACGAACTTCACCTCCACTTTCGCGCCCTCCCAGGTTTGCGTGCCGTACACGAGGCGCAGGAAGTGTCGTCGCAGGTACTGGTCGGGGAGGGTCAGAACGGAGATCAGGATTCGAAGGTCTTCTGATTCGTTTCTCATGGGTGCAGTTTCGTTTGAGAGAGCACATCGACCCAACCTTAGGAAACCACTGAATCGAACTTCGTTAATTGACGCGAATAAGCAGAGGAAGAAGATGAATAGGAAACAAGAGCACATGAATCGCCCCCTGTTGGGTTTCGAGGACTTTGAGGCCATTGTGTTCAAGCTTTAGAGAAGAAAGTGAAGTTTGGCATTTTCTTTTGGAAACGAGATTTGTAGTGTAGGGAGTGATGATCCTAATAAAATTTTAAGTTTCTTAGATGGAACGCATAGGAGAACATTTTCGTGCTACTAGGATTTCCCTTTTGACTTCTCCTCTTCTAAAGTAAATGTTGAGTAACTCAAATTCATTACACTTTTTCTTTTTTGTTTATTGAAGCAAATAGAAAAAACATATTTTTCTCTTAGTTCTAATAATTCTCATTACTTTAAGATTAATACTTAAACGTTAAAAAATATAAATTTACATCTATTAATAAAATGTCATTACTAAATAAGTAACATGGAGGGAGAATTGATGAGTTTGAATGCTTTTTGATAAATATCCCTAATATATGGAGCAACTTGAAATATTAATTAAATTGAAGATCGGCGATGGTGGAGTTGGGCCTGAACGTTGAGCGCGTGGAATTGTTGAGTATGGTTTGCTTGATAAAGTGGTTTGGTCAACTTTTCGTAATTAGGCATATTTGCATGAACAAAGGAGGCTTCGGCATCATTCACGCAATATTTGATTACGATGCAAGTAACGCCATTGACTACCAAATAATTCTTTAAGCTCCTCGGTTAAAATACCAGAAACTGTGTTTATTTATTCAATAAATTTTAGATATTAATTATGATAAAGATACCAAGAGAAAAAAAAAACATATAAAAAAGTTAGCTTAGAAAAATAAAAACAAATATAATTCTTCAAATGTAATTATAAGTTTGATATTAGAAAAAAATTAGTTTTCTGGCAGCAGTAGCAGCTTGAAGCATTGTTCCCCGTGCTACCATAACGTGAAACTCATGAAACTCCACTTTTTCAGGTTTCATAAGAAAAACAGAATAAACAATACTTTTGTGACGGTGGCAGATCGGTTGCCCATGAAATATTTAGGTTCCTTTTATAATAAAAAAATAATTAGGTGTTTTCCTTTCTAATTGCTTATTAATATTGAAAAAAAAAAAGACACTTGTTTACAACCTAATTTTTTATAACTAACTAAAAACTCATTTTAAATAATAAAATATTATATTCAGATGATAATAATAAATATTTAAATGAAATAATAATATATTTAATTATAATATAATTATATAAAATAATAAGAGTTTACAAATGTCGCTGACTAATTGACAAACCAGGGGATTTGTAGTTTTCAACCAATTTTTGCACTGCATACATTGGCGGAGGTAACTAGTAAAATGCAAATGGAGATTCAAATAATTGAATAATTTTTTTTATATTCATTATTTAAAATATAATCAATGATAAAAATTTCATTACATCTTAGTGTTGATTTTATTTTATTTTTTGGATTGAATGACCATAAGTCTAAATTTAGTCTTTTTTAATTCAAATGTAACTCATTAATGTTCTTGAATGCTAAAATTAATGGGTTGGATTAAAATAAAAAATATCAGATTCAAATTCAATAATAGAAAAAATATTCAATAATTTGAATAATTATAACTGAAATTTCTAAAGTTATTGGTTCCATACCCTTACGGTGCAAAAAAAAGTTAAATTTTTAAAATAAATAAGATGATGTAATATGAAACTATAAATAAGTAGTTAAATTAATATATTTAATAATAATATGACAACAGATATTTAAAAATATAACCAAGTAAAACTTTAAAATATGATAAATTGAAAATTATTTAATCTTATAAATTGTATTTAATATATTTATTGTAAATTTTTAAATATTTCACTGTAAATCACATTAGTTATACAATTTGCACTTAAATTATTAATTAAAAAGTTTGTTCGCTTTCAAAGTGAAACATACAGCTCTTTATGTATAAATATAGACCATGGGACCTTGGGTAAATAATTTTTTATATGAGATAGAGTCTCCCTCAAATTTATTTATTGTCATAGTAAAATATATGAAAAACAGATTATCTCCATTTAACTTTAATATGATATTTAATAACATGAATTTTCAGGATCTTATTACATTAACTATTTGATTAATCGCTCAATATTATGCAATAACATTAGAGGAACTCTTTCAAGGTAATGCTAAATATTAATTGAATGAAGCATTCCAATAGAAGAAAAGTTTCATATCAAATTCTTAATATCCTTCTCTTATATACAGAGAATATGAACTCAACTATTTTGCTTTTATTGTATTCCATAGGTTCCATATGATGCAATATAAAATTTGAAATAAGAGGAAAATAATGTGGAAATTGAATTGGTCCTTCCATTTTTTTTTTTCCTCTTTTCTTGGTTTTCAATCACAAAGTTTCTGGGTTGTTCGATATAAACTTCCTCTTTCAATTCACTATTCAAAAAATAATGCCTTCAAATTTAACCAAAATAATTTTCACCCTTTTATCTAAGTTTACTACAAGATAAACAAAATTAATCAAATTATTAAAAAATATATTTAAATTTTGAAAGAGAAAATTTATAGGTATTTCTAATTTTATCTCACTTTTTGTTGAATCTTCTATAATATCATCTCTATCAGAAGACTTGTTATGACTCGTGTTCTTAGTATGTCTTTGAACATATGAAAAATTTATAATGAATTTAAAATATTTTGTTTGAACTATAGGCAAAATTGATCTAAAATTATCTCCTAAAACAATTACCTTCCTAAAAAAAATAGGTCAAGATTAAAAAAATGTTATCCTTAAGGATCCAAAACAGAACTTACGTACCTTGTTCCATATTACCAATTTTGCTTTTCCCAAAATTTTAGCGGCCAGTCTCTTGTTTATACTACCACATGAGTATTCTAGTGTATTAAGAGGTGTTTTAAATCTTGAATGAGCAATTTTTCCATTTAGAAGTAATAAAGAAGCAATATCACTAGATTAAGCGAACTTTATATTAACTGGATTATCACAAATGAAATATAACACGAGAATTAACTTAAATTCTGATAAAAATTAATGCAACAATTGTTAGTAAACATTAATATTTGAAAATATTAATAGATTCTTTTGTCATGCAATTTTATCAGTAGGTTGTTTTGTGTAGATATACTAGTTTTGGAAATAATTTTAAATTAACAATTGTAATAGTAGTTTTAAATTCATAATTAATTTAACTTTATAAATTGAGTTTTTTTAAAAGTAATTTTTAAATAATTAATTTTAAAAAAATATTACGGACAAATTTATGTTCCTGAATAATTTAACTTATCTATGAACTAGTTTGTGGATTGATTACCTAAAGAATTAATTTTGGAATAACATATTTAATAATTTGTTATTAACATAAATGAACTATTAACCAAAGATTATTTCATCAGTAATTGTTAACCATTAGTTATGTTTAATTAGTTTTTGTGTGTCTCTTAGTCTTTGGATTATCCTTTGAGTGATTTTGGAGACGTGTGGGTCTAAAGAAACTACGATACTCAAGTTAATATTATAGTAGAACAGTAAAATAATAATAATAAATGTGCAATAATATAGGGATTAATACTTTAGAGCAGATATTTATTATACTGCATTTACAGTAGGTCTCTGTTTGTATGAGTTTTTTAATATGAACTTATCTCATTCTTATTATTTGCTTAATCGACTATTTTAAAAATGTTTGTGTGTTAATCCGAGAAGGTATCGATTCAACCTAAATCTTCTCGACCTTGCTATATAGTTTTAATTAATCAATTTCTAACCTATTTTTTTCTATTTTTAATAATTAATTATTCAAGAGTTTAAATTTATCCATAAATTTTAGTAGTTGGCGAAACAATTTTTTTAATGAAATATTGCCCTTTAAATTAAAATTAAACGTTGTATGCAAAATTATGATTGAGATTAATTTAAACACGTAACTTAACTATTGCTATTGATTCGCAGGTGATTTATTAAAGTCATTCGTATTCAACGTTAAAAAAGCAGATCGTGAATATATTTTAACTTTAAAACTTGTACACTTGCTCTTATTTTATATTTGTCAGTTTTGGTATATATTTGTGTAACTTATTTTGAAGAGAAAAAAAAATCGCTTCTAATTTCCATTTTTAATAAATTCTTAGAACCAGATAATATTTTCTCTAAATTAAGGTCAACTAAAAAACGCGTTACTAATGTATTGGCGTTCACCTAAAATATGATTTGTTTTATTTTTAGTTCCACTTCGAACTTTTGGACTTCTATTGGTCTGGCCTAGCTTAATGGGCTTGCCAGCCTGTCCTGAAGAAGCAATGATACAGAGGCTTCTTTCCTCACCTCCATACATTAAACAAAATGACCATTATACTCTTAATGGAAAAAATCAAATAAATCTTACATTCTTTAACTTTTTTATTTTATATTCTACAGTGTGAAACTAAAAAATTATGTTCTTAATTATTCAATTAAAAATATAAAAAATACATATTCTGAAATGTAGAATTTAGAATAAAAAAAATATACTAGATTGTATAATCTAAAATATATTATATAATCTAGAGTAGACAAATATATTTATTATTATATTATTGGTATACAAAAATTATATTTCAAATTATATGATTTAAAATAAAAATATATATTTTGAATTATATAATTTAAAAAAACTATTTTTGAAATTTCGAAAAAACATAGTGTAGGACGAAGTAACGGAGGTGCAGGAAAAACGTGTCTCAAAAAAATTATTGCTTGATGGGGTGTAGGACGAAGTGATGGAGGTGCAGGAAGAGATGTGTCATTATCCTTTTTCACAACCAACACTTCCTTTCTTCAAATCATTTTAGTACATGCAGGGTTTCTTTTCTTTTCTTTCTTGGTTAAGGTTTCTTTTCTTTCTTGGTTAAGTTGAATTTCCAATCACATGTTTAGTTATGATGAAATGAATATATATTTGTACTTGAAATGCATATTTGTATGACTTTAGCGCTCCGTTTGGATTAGACAATCGATTTACATAGATAAATTGATAGCACAGAAAGAAATAAAGAAAAGAAAAGTACGAAAATCAAGAAAAAAAATTAATTAAAAATTGAAATTAAAATAAAAAATTAATGTCAGACTTTCTTCACATACTTGTGAAGATTTGGAGGGAAAGCACAGTCTCCAATATCATTTCTTATATAATTAAATTTTATTATAAATTTATCTATATTTATATTTAAGTTAAAATAAAATAAATACAATTAATAATATCATATAATATAATAAAATAATAATAATTTTAATTAATACAAAATAATAATAAATATTAATAATAAATTCATAAAATAAAAAAAAATAAGATAATTAAGAAAACTTTATAATATTAATATTAAAACCTAAAAATAATAATAATGTTATAAATAATAAATTTAATAATATTATTAAAATTAAAAATTAAAATAACAATATTAATAAATTTCTAAAATAATAATAAAAGTATTAATAAAAATTATTTTATCAATCACACCTATCACATCACTCACAAACTTTTATAAATTTTCTTTTTAAATCTTATCATTTTTCCCTTAATCCAAACAACTAAATTTTTCACATACTTTCCTCTCAAATCATTTTATATTCACTCCGTCAAATCTACCCATCCAAACAAAACCTAAGTGTTTTCAAATGTTGGGTAATGTATTTTTGAATATGTATTTTATAAATATTTAAGAAAACTGTTAATGATAACACAAAGAAAGAATTAATTATAATCTACACATAATATATTATTTTATGTTTTTGAAATTTAATTTAAAAAAGTCATGAATATGTAAATAATTGATTATCTTCAAAGATATCAATTGTATTGATTGAATAATTGATTATATTGAGTAGGCCGATCGTTATAGGTGTGGAGCGATAGGGTCAGGAAAGACTGTGCATTCAATTGATGATCAAATAATGTAATAGTAAGAGTAAAAAAACTTTTTTATGCTTAGAATAATCTATTAAATGAATTAATCATACTTAAATTAACTATATGACTTTCTTTAGTGGATTAGATGATAGGTGATGTCTAAAGATTTATCGAAAACAATTAAATAATCATATATTCTTAATAATGCTTAAAATATATCCGTAAGATATAATATAGAGACAGATTTCTAATAAGATATAATACTGCAATAGTCAACACTATGTAGTGTTATTTTTCTAGTTTTAATTATAGTTTTAAGCTTGAGATCACTGTGTTTTTATAAATCACTGAAGAAAACTAAATTTTATTTTTAAAAATATGCTTATTTTTTATCATACGGTTTTTTGTTCACAAACTTAAATTTAAAACAATTAGCAAATTATCTAAATCCACAATCACTTAAACATCACCATGCTAGCATTATAAAAATTGTTTTAAATTATTTTAATAACTGTTTCCCTTGTAGGAACTGGATAACTTTTCGTTTCTTTTGATACGTACTTAATTAATATAACCCTTCAAGTTTAAGACATATCAAAGTATGGAACTAAATTCTTTTCAAGGTTGCTAAACTTATATTATAAGAATATATATATAACCAAATCAACGTGTGACGTGGGCTAGTCATATTATATAGCAACATGTTTCTCGGAACAAGAAAACATTAGTACAGGGACAAACGTGGTGTATCTCGGTCTAAGGCTAACAAGTATGGTTCTTTTAGTTTAAAGGCCGGAATTTTACAGGAAAAACCAGTTTAAAGAAAAGAGAATTAACTTCTGCAAATTCGGTAGTTTATACATATTTGAAGAAGAAGAACGGCCCCTGATATAATTTCATATAATTTTATTATACAGGGACAATGAGAAAGAACCAAATACACAAGAGAAAAAGGAACACCTAACAAAAACATCATATGCTCCCAGCTTCTTGCAAATCATAGAAAAAGATCAAAACAATCTCAAGAATTCAGAACTTTACAAATGAAAGGGGAAAAAAAATCACACTTTTTTGTACACGTTCAACGCAAAGTGAAAAATGGAGATCTTCCCCGAAAAAACACAAGGCCTCCATTTAAAGAAATCTCAAGAACTAATCAGGGAGAGACCAATTCAAGACTATTTTCCCTGCAATAACGTAGCTGCAGTGAGATTTGTCTCTCCATCTGAAGCTGCCGTCTGAAATTGGTTATGAATATCTCGGCTCTCTTATCAATATCATCATCTGAGGGACAGCTTATGGTCCTCTGAAGGGTCCTCGCAGGAGGAGAAATCAAACCCTCCGAATCCGTTTCCTCCGAATAAGCAGGAGAACATATCATCAACCCGGGTCGATCGTTGAAACTAATCTGGCGTTTGCTCATAGAAGCGCCGCGGAGAATGTTTGCCGCATGCCATGCGTGGCTGAGCACGGTGGCGCTCAGCAGGAGCTTCACCTTCTTCACGGCCACTCTCAGGCGGCTCAGTAGAGACTTTTTGTTCGAGCTTCTGTCATCGTTCGTCATTGTTGAAGGCCAATCAAGTGAGATAATAGTTTTTGTAAAGTTGGCATCTTAGGTGGAAGATATTTATAAGTGGATAGTGACACGCTTTTTCAATTTAAAATATTATTGGAAGAGAACGTGGTGGATTATTGAGGAAGGGATGCGGAAAATTCGTGTAGAAATAGATTACCGTGTACACTTTGAAAACTTAATCTAGTTACATATATATCCATGGTCAAAGTCTGACTTTTTCTCACTTCAATTCAAGCTTTGGTTCTTTGTAGACCCAGTTATAGGAAGGTTGCTATAATCATCACCACTTTGCAGGCAATTGGGTTAATGATTATTTATCTTTAGAAGTTACATTGGCTGTGAAAAATAATAGGGCAGACATATTTCACACCCTTTCAAGCAAAAAAGCAGGAACTGTGATGAGTATAATATTGTCAACACGAAATCATAGTTTACTGCCAATGAGATGCTGTTAGTTTTGTGGCGGCCGGCCTGAGCTTGTCTTATTCCTTTTGTTATTCTGTACCTAATCGTTAAGTGCGATGAAAACTACTCAAATAGAATGAGATAAGGTAAACAAAACAAGATTCTTGTATAGTTATTTATTGCAACGATTAAATGTTTATTAACAATTTTACAGTGTATAATAATTTTTCTTAACATAATTATACTTCACTATATATATGTAATAACTTAGGTCCTTTAAATATAACATATAAGTTAATTATTATTACCTTTATTATAACTATTATTATTATTATTATAATAATCATTATTAGTGAATATAATATTAATATTATTAATACTGTTAATAATATTATTAAAATAAAAAGAAAATATCAAAAGTAATATAAATAATACTATTAGTAATAATAATATTAAAAGTATTAATAATAATAATTTAATAAAATTAATTATTAATAATATTTTTAAAAAAAATCCATAATGTAGGTAATTATATATGAATTTGAAATGTAAGTAATTATCTACATATTTTTCCAAAGATAACACATCTATGCATAAAAATTGGTAATTTGTGTCAAATTTACTTACAGATATCTCCACACGTAAAATTGGTATGAATAGGTCCATAAATAATATTAAATTTACTTACAAAGAAAAAATCTTATATAATAATATGACATTAAATTATCTTCGTGATTCTAAAAACATCCATGATTATCTACCGTTTACCTGAATTAACATTTTGTTGTTATTATTATTAAATTCTACGTTATCTTCTAATAAATAAAGAAAAATATTGATAATTACAAAAATAAATTCTTTATTTACCAAATAAATAATTTTACTAAACAAGGAATCATGGTAGAAAAAGTCATAATATCGCTATTGTGAGATATTTTTTGTTAGGTCCAACAATTTTATTTTTCTTCATTTTCTTTTTTTTTTCATTTTTTCTAGAAGTTAAAAGTTTTATCTATCTAATTTTCATCCTTTTACATCTCTTTTTATTTTTATTACTTTTATTTTGAAGATTTAAATTGGTTCTATATGATTAAGTTTTAGTTTAGAATAAGTCTTTTTCTTTTGATCTTTTAATTATTTTTTATAATAATATTAGATAAATGATTATGATTATCTTTTTTCAGTAAATGAAACTATCTTTAATGACTTGTTGCTAATGAGTTAGATTTCTGATTCTCTTTAAATAAATGAAACTATCTTTAATGACTTATTTTAAATGAGTTAAGTTTAAGAGTGAACTTTGAATTTTTCTGGATGTGTAGGTTTAAATATATAAGCTTAACAAGTTGATGACCTTTTTGCAAATGATTATGAAATGTTGAATGACTATTGTTGGTTTGATGAAAAAATTTGTATATGTCGATATAAAATTGGTACACGATTAGATCTAAGTTTTGAAATTGTGCTAAACGAATAAACTTAGTTTAATTGAAGTAAGATATATACAAAAAATTAACCTATGTAATGATTGACAAAATTCAATATAATAAATGTTATGTTGAGTTTTGAAGGATTCTTTTGACTATAAATGGTATGTGATTTAAACATTAAAGAGTTATATTTGAGATTTTAAATTGTTGTTAGTTAAAAGACAAATATACAAATTAATGAAATTAATAAAGTTAAAATATTTTTATAACAAACACTGATAATACAGGAAAAAATTGTTAGTGGAGAAAGGATTAGAAAGAGCTTGGATTGAAAACGTCCTTACTATTTAAAACAAAAATAAAAATAATATGCAATTATCTCTTAAGATATATCAATCCGTCAGATCAATCAAGTGTAGCGAAGAACCACTATTGATTTTTAAAAATAATATAAAACAATAATGAAAATTTTTACAAGAGTTGTTGTATTTTCTTACTTTGAGTATGTTATATCTAAAAAGGAATAACTAGTACGAAACTTGGTGAAAACAAAATCAGTGTTCACTCATTCACTTATAAAAGTAAAAGTAATATTAGAATTAAAATTTAATTATTTTTAAAAAAATATATTAATATTTCTAATAAAAAATTGTTAATAATGTTGAAACTGTTAAAATATGTTGTTCCTAAGTCTTCTAGATATTCTAAAAAAATATTATCCTAGTATGTGTTTGATCAATGGAGACATGTTGAATCATACAAAAAAAAACTAGATAAATAAGTTGGACCTTGCCTCTCTTGTTCTCTTGTTCAAGTGAGGTTTTGTTGTTCAAGCAAAAATATAATAGAAAGTAAGTCTTTATTATTTGTTTGAATGCTCAAAAAATAATTTCATTTGTTAAGCATTTAATTTTATTATTTCAAAGAATAAAGTGATATTATGTATCTAAATGATAACATTTATAACTGTTTATATATTGAGTTTATTAACATAATTCACTAAGTATTTAAATCTTATAAATTTTAGGTCTTGAGAAGATAATCAAGAGTTCATTGCATACATTAATATCCAAATAGTAATTTTACGTTTAGAACCCATGTCAAAGTTTGGATGGTGAATATCTTGATCTACCAAACTAATTATTAATTCCTAGTAACAAATACTTGATACAAGCAGATAAATATTTGATATCAGTCTATAAACTAATGAAAGTTTCTGAGCTATAAGTTTTTGTATAAGTTTTTAAGAGTGAAAATTATTTGATAAAATTTTGAAAGCGTATTTTTCATTGATTATATATATATATATATATATATATATATATATATATAAAACTTTATATATTTTTTTTTATTTTTATTTATTTTATTATATATATATATATATATATATATATATATATATATATATATATATATATTTGTGTAGATAAAAGCTAGTACACCTAATTAAAAGAATACTTTATATTTACGTAGAAGCTTTTAATTAGGTGTAATAGCCTTTATTTAGACAACTATATATTTATGTACTAAATTAAATAAAATTAATTTAAGCAATATATACAGAGAGAGACATCGAGTATAATATAAATTTTTAAATATAAGTTATGTAAATCCTATATTAAGTATTAATACTTAAAAGCTTTTACGTATATGAAGTTAATGTTAGGTGAAATTTTACTAAATTTTTCAAATAAGTAGTTTAATTATACCCTTTGTTTTAATTTAATTTATTTTCAGTAGTAGTTATAATCAGACTTCCTGGTAGAGCGATCATACAATAAAGAAAGAAATATGGGTAAAAAATACACTCCAAACGTTATGAACGTTTTTTTAAACTAAATTCCACATTATTACAAGTATTTGCAAATAAAAGTTGTAAAGGCTACTAAAATTAAACTTTTTAGGTGAAATAATGGTTTTTTTATCCATTTTTGTGTATTTTTTTTTAAATGTTCAAAATAAGCAATTTTTTTAAAATTCTCCTTATAGGTAAATCGTGTCAAGTTGGTACAATTTTATTATGAATAAATCGTGTATGATTATAGCACGATTTCAGTTAATTCAAGATGAAATCGTGTCATTATAACACAATTTTAAATATTGATTAAAATGGCGCTAATGTAGCATAATTTCAGTTTCTCAAATCATACTGATGTGATACTATTTCAATTCAATTTTATTATACTGAGATAGTGCTGATGTGATACAATTTTAGTTAGATTCTTAAAATCGTGCCATAGTGGCATAATTTCATTAATTTTTCATAATAAAATTGTACCAACTTGACAGGATTTACTTATAATAGAAATAATTTTTTTTATCCATTATGAAATTTAAAAAGAAATTGTACCAGAATAAAAAAAAACCTCAAATAAGATATGATGACAAAATCCTTAACTGCATGAGAACGGTAAGTGATGATATCGGTAAGTGATGATATGAGATTTCGAAGATACCACAAAAGTAAAATATATAAATAAATATCTTTATTATTTTATTTTTATCATGTTACGAGTACTAATTAATTATTGTCAAAAATAATAGTTAATATTTTTGAAAATTTAAAATGTATATAAAGAAATCAATTATCTCCTATAATATGATTTATTTTCAAATTATTAAAATTTAATTTCTAAATGATTTGGTTGAGAGGTAGAAGACATTACCTATTGTCAACCAATAATAAAAATAATTAATTATGAAAGTCAGAGAATTTGAAATTCAATGAAAGTCATGCTTTTGGCGTATTCTTTCTCAAACATGAACCATGTTCTATCTGACAATGTTTGTTCTCTCTTGTAACTTTGACATATGCTTATTCTTTAGGTTTGTTTTCCGTCTTGTTTAATTTATAGTTTTATCTTTTTTAAGATTAAAGTGAACTTAATATTTATTGCAAAAGAAAAAGTAAAAAAATAAATAAATTAACTTTGTAGACAGTATTTTGTATATCTGCTTTAAATTGTATTTTTCAATTTATATATAAACCGATTTTACCTTATATATGTTTACGGTCAACATTTTTGCAGACAGATCTTTATTTCGTGTTTAATTTATTGTTATGTATTGAACTTCAGAGTTCAGACTGCAATACCACTATGAAAAATGTGTTGGGCCTGGTCCTATTATCTATTACTCCCTGGCCCAGAGGTTGGAGATAATCTTTATGTGGATGTAATAGCCTAACATACTATCCCATTACAATGTTTTATCTTATAATTTCATAAATATTCCAAAAACATGGTTAGGTGAAATTTAAATGTGATTGTGATTATTAGATATTTTACGAAAAAAATAATTACGCATTTCCATTTTATTTTAAATTTTAATCGTCAATAATGTTTTGTCATGTTGGATTGAAGGAAAACATATAATATTGAATTAAAATGTAATTCGCCCCGCTAATTAAATAGTAAAGAAATTACATAATTAATTTTCAATTTAAAAGTCTTATAATTATTCAGCTTTCTGTTAATTATATTCACACACACGTGCGCTTAATAATTGGTGCATTTTGTTAAACAACAATCTAATATTTGAACTTGTGGTTTTGTTTTAATTCCTTCTCACAAACTTTTACTTTATCTAAATCATGTTCATGATACCCCCGACACATTTTATATAAATGATTTCAACTATTTTAGTTTGGTTACAAGAAATAATTTTAAACACTAAAAGTAAAATAAAATACTCGTTTTTGCCAAATAAAAAATGCATAATATTCATTTTTTGGTAATAGTTTTAATCTTACTCACAAATTTCAATTTATTTAAACTTATAAAAGATAAATTTAAATAAATAAGAATTCATCTAAAATTACGATCTTACTGATATATAATTTTCAAAATAATTACAATAATCCTAATTAATATTAAAATAATAATCTTATTTTCATACTAAAAAGATAGAGGATATTATATATTGAGATTTGTACTCCTTTCCTCTTCTCTCAAGTTAGATATTCAGTATTTGAGAATTCGTGGCTTTTCCTAGTCGAGAAACTATCCCTCTTTGCTTTTTTCTTTGGTTAATTATAGACTAGGTCAATGTATATATTTGTCAATGACATGTTTATTAAATATTAATTACTAATATAATAGTTTGATTTAATGTTATGAAATTAAAACACTATCCTTTTATTGGGACATATTTATTTTAATTCTTTCAATTTTTCTTATTTATTATCCCCCACTAGCATGTGATTTATTAATTTTCCATGTATATATTTTTAAAAAGAATTACAATATTTTTTATACTCTAAGTCTTGACCGTTTTAAATACTTTCTTCGTGTTTATAAAAGTAGTGTTAATTTTTTTTTCTAAAATCTAATTCATAATGTTTCTTACGGTAATTATTTTAAAACTAAAATACTATTATTTAAAATCAGTAAGGATTTATATTTATATATAAACACGTAGAAAAGAGGGGGAGCATTAATGATGATACTAATTTTGAAAAAAAAAAAAACTTGTACCGTTATAAAATCATTGTCGTTTATTTCTTTCACATAGATTAAGAAAAACAACAAATATAAGAATGTGAATGGTTGTGAGTATAAAATAAAAAAATTTAAGATAATTGAGTATTTGATTATTTTATTTTATGTTATAAGTTTATATACATAAAAAATGAAATATTTCATTATTTATTATAAACTGTTATATTTTTAAAATCAAATTTTCTTTTAACTATTTTTTAAAGTTATGAGACAATTATTTATTGTTTTCTTCTTTAGTAACTTTTAACTAGAAGATGATAAAGATTATATCAATTATAATCGATTATACTTTTGATTTTGATAAGTATGTTTTTCTTGATCTTTCAAGTTTATAGTTTTTTGTTTTCATTAGGTGAGTAGGTGTGTTATTGCATGTAAGATTTGATCGAAAAAAAAAATTAATGCTAATTTTTGTTATATGTTTGAAAGTTGGGCTTTCCTCTTCAAAATATTTCATTCAAAGTAAAAGATATTAAGGTAAGAAAAATTAACTCGAGATGTTTTATGGAGGAATTGAAAATTTAACATGGAATTTTATTGAATTATGGATTCATCATGTTAAAATGTTTGGCAAGTTTATTAAATTATTTTTATCATTAAAAAATATGTGGTTTTGAATGTGATTTTAAATTGTAGTGGTTTGAGTTATAAAAGATGATTAATTTAGTATTCTGAAAATAGTTTGGGTATTGAATAATGTTGTTGTTTAAAGGTTTGGATATTGTCAATCAATCGGAGAAAATGTTTTGAGTAAGAAAACAGTGAAAAAAATAGTTTTTAAATTAGAAATTGCCAAGCTTTTGTTCGAATGGATGAAAACATGTTCGACAATGTTTGAATATTGCTTAAATAAAGTATTGGTGTTTAAAGTATTAATATTTAATGCCATGTTAAATATTTATTGTTTAAAGAATCAAAATTTAATCGATAAATAAGTCGAGTATTTTCTTTTTAAAAAATTCGATTTCTCAGATAATTATTTGGACATTTGATCGATATAGAAATCATATTAATTTACATCAAATTATAACAAAATAACATGTGATTTGTATATAATCGATAAGACATGTCACATCAGTCGTAAAACAAATACACATTATATTAAATTTCTTTTAAATACTTTTTTATATTAAATATATTTATAATTAATATAATATTAATATATTTTATATTAACGGAAAAATTGACGTAAAATATCATAATTTTTTTTTTGGAAGAATTGGAGAAAAAAATACTAAGATCTTTAATAATGACACAGATCTCTAATAATGAAACATGAATTAATATATAAAAGAATAACAATATCTTTAATCTGAAAATTTAAAAGAGTAGGTTCGTGGATTTTTTTTTTATATAATGCTAAACTTTTTTATATTTATAATTTTTTTACAAGTCCTATAATATTTGTTTCTTTTTTTACTAATGAGATAATTAAGTCTTAAGAAAAGTTGTGATAACATTTCTTAATCATGACGAAAAATGATGTGATTGGATAGATTTGATGATACATATTTTTAGCTGATAAGAAGAGTGTCGTCTTCTTAGAAAATGGAAAACTGTGGAGCTTGGTTGCATGCATTAATTGGAATAGTAAGTTGGTTTTGTCCCACTCTTACACGCGTACATGGCTACCAACACACCACGCACTGTGCCATTTAATAGAGCCAGCAAAAGCATTTTATGTGAATATGCTTCGTGCCACGCCGCACTCACATTTGCGTCTCATAAAACTTCAGGAACAAAATTCAACATTTTTTTTATGCGTACAAATTACAATTTGAATTTGTGTAAGAAAAATTACAACATCTCACGCCTCTTGCTTATAATAAACTCAATTAGATTCATTTTCGTTATACAAGAAGAATCCATAAAGACGGAAAATTTGCACATTTAAGTTATATCGTATAAATTTACTATATAAATTTAGAACATAAACCTTATCCAAAAAGGTTTCGAAAAAAAAACAAAAAGTGTTAGAAAAATACAATAATTAAAAGAATAGTTTATCTATAAAATATTTTTTTTAATTATTTTAGTCAATATTTAATACATTAAATAATTAATTATTCATTATATTTTAATAACAGTAAATATTTTTTTTTTAAAAAGTATCACATGGCATGTTAAAAATTTTAGTGGAATAATTTATTATACTTTTAATTGAGCAATTTTTATTTTAAAAAATATTGAAATTAGTCATTTAAATCTATTACTAAATTAATCACTGAATTTAACAGCTAATTTTAATCACCGAAATAATCACGGATTTAAAACATTACATCATTGACTAAAATTATTTATTAAATAGATTAATAACCAGATCTGTTCACATAATGATTAACACTTTTATCACTATTTATTATTTTTATTGTAATTTTCCTATAAATGGTAGATGTGACATCTTTCATAAATCACTCAAGTTGATATAAATAAAATTATTTTTTTATATAAAATTTGAAATTCTTTTAGGGTTTGATTTCCTCCTTTTTGATTTTTATTTTAAAAGAGGTTTCTCAAGTTGTAAAACTTTAATAATATTTATATTTTTCGTAAATATAAAGTGATGCATTATTTTATTTCTAATATTTATATTTTTTAATGATAACTTGCTGTTCCTTTAGTTTCTAATTATGCGAAGTCTTGTTCTACAGTTTAATGTGTTTCTTTTAAATTGTTCGGTTGAAAACTTGGAGTTGATAGATATTCCATCATTTTTTTAATGAAGTGGTGTAATTTTCTTTCATTTCAAGCTAGTTTAGAACGCCTTTTCTTAAACCAAGTAAATAATTCAGATAAGCTTCTTTGTTCTTATTTCCAAATCCATTTATTGAGGATGAATAAGATTGATGTTGATATAATATATGTTTTCCTTTCAATTTTGAGTTTTGTTTTAAATTTTGATCCATTGATCAAGATATATAATGATTTTTTAATAGTTTTGGAAGAACCATATATCATTTTATGGGTATAATTTGATGATTGATTTAATCTAATTGAGTCCATTTTCTTCTTTTCGTGTTTATCTTTGGCTTTTAAGTTTTCATCAAGTTTATTTGGACAATTTTTGTGTAGGAAGAAAATCATTTTTCTTTTAATTTTAAAACAGTATTTTTTCATAACAGGAGTTTTTTAAACACTTTCTTCAATTTAATTGCTGTTAATTTTATTATAAGACTTGTGGGTGTAATTCAAGTTTTTCCATCTATACTTCTAGAATTCAGAAGTGTTGTAATCTATAATTTCGTCATCATGTACGTTATTTTGGTACATTTTTTTAATTATTTTTATATATCCGATAAGAAATATCACTTCCTATTATACTTTTTTCTCATTTTTTTTATTTAAGGTGAGAAAAATATTCTTAAAACTCCCCTTCTTAATTCATGTCTCAAGTTGTAATTGAAGACATTATTTCTAAAGTGACTAAGATTAATTGACGTAGAATTTATTAAAAAAAATAAGAAAAAAAAGGTCATAGAGTTAAATTAAATTTATGAAAAAAAAACCTAAGATGATAAAAAACAACAAAAAAATAAAACTAAAAAGAACTAACAAAAGAATTAAAAGAGATTTATGCTAAAAAAAAAAAAAAAAAAAAAAAAAAATTTAAAAAAAAAAAAAAAAAAAAAAAACTAAAACTGAGATGTATAAAATGACCATTGTAAAATCTTCTAAATGTTTTAGAAATTTATACATACTGTTCTAACTTATTCTAATTATTAAGCCCTTGCAACTCACATGAATTACTAAGGGATTCATGCATCATCCGATCGTTTTACTATTTAAAAATCAACTTATACTGATTCTCAATTCTCAATTTTAAAAGAGCCTACTTAACTTACAAAACCTTTCTCGATTTTAAAAATAATAATTTTACATCTCAGTTGAGACTTTATTATTATGGTTTTTATAACTTTTTTTATGTTTTAATTAAACATCTCATGTTGTTTATTATTAAAAAGATGTTTATAAGAAAAATGCGATTATTTAACTTTTTTTATCAGCAAATGTATCTTTTATATATAACAATCAAATTTCCTAGTAACTTTTGAGAATATTATACACATAAAAAAACACTTTACATCTACCTTTGATAATAATGTATAATAATATTTTAAGTTAAAAAATAAGAAAAAATACTAGAATACTAAAGTATTAATTATCAGGTGATATTATTTCCAGGAGTGCTAAAATATCACTTATCTAAAAAGTAATTAAATATATAATATAAGTTAATAATTATGATAATCATGAATTAATTTAATACAAATAACAGAAAGAGTAATGATATTTTATTAGCAACGAAAAAAAATTCTTATTTAACGGTTCAAAATATTAATATTTTTATACTTTAAATGCTGGTATATATTATTATATTATTAAGGAGGATTAATGAGGTTCTTGTATCTTGAAGGTGAAATTATAATTTTTGTAAGAAAGAAATAAAAACCATAAGATGGCAATGCAATTTATTTCTAACGATAGAAGATAAATGATATTTTAACAGAGAGAGCAAAAATATCTCTTTATTCTTATTCTCTATTACTTTATTGCTCTAATTTTCATAAAATGTAAAATAAAATATATAATCTGAGAATTAATGACCATTCAAATCACTGCTCAATTGAAACGACGTAGAACTACCTGTTCAACTCTAATGCACGAACACGTCCAACTGATCAAAACCAAATCTGCAAAACAAAAGCAGACAAAGCATCGTCACGCAAGATACTACAATGTAGTAACTCATCAACAACTTCCTCATCACATTCTTTTCCCCTCTACCGTCTCATCTTTCACTATCCCATTCACATTCTCCACCACCCTAAACCAACAACTTAGCCACCAAAACCCAAATGGAACAACAACAATCTACACAACTTCACAATGATGACTTCATTTTCCGTTCCAAACTCCCTGACATTTACATCCCCACGCACCTCCCTCTCCACACTTACATCTTCCAAAACCTCTCCCAATTCAACCACCGACCATGCCTCATTAACGCCGCCACCGGAGAATGCTTCACCTACGCCGACGTCCAACTCACCGCCCGCAGAGTCGCCGCCGGCCTCAACAAACTCGGCATCCAGCAGGGCGACGTCATCCTCCTCCTCCTCCAGAACTGCCCCGAGTTCGTCTTCGCATTCCTCGGCTCCTCCTTTTGCGGCGCCATCGTCACCACTGCCAACCCCTTCTACACTCCGGCGGAGGTGGCCAAGCAAGCCGCGGCGTCCAACGCCAAACTCATCATAACGCAGGCGTCCTACGTGGACAAAGTGAAGGATTTCGCGAGAGAAAAGGACGTCAAAGTGATGTGCGTCGACGCGGGGCCGGAAGGTCGCCTTGACTTCTCGGAGTTGGCGGAGGCGAACGAGAGAGACATTCCGGGCGTTAAAATATCCCCAGACGACGTGGTTGCGCTGCCGTATTCTTCAGGAACCACAGGGCTTCCGAAGGGAGTGATGCTAACACACAAGGGGCTGGTGACGAGCGTGGCGCAACAAGTTGACGGAGAGAACCCTAATCTCTATCTACGCAGCGAGGACGTGGCGCTGTGCGTGCTTCCACTTTTCCATATTTATTCGCTCAACACTGTTTTGCTCTGTTCGCTTCGAGTTGGCGCTGCCGTTTTGATAATGCCGAAATTTGAGATAGTGTCGTTGATGGAGTTGGTCGAGAAACACAAGGTGAGCGTGGCGCCGTTTGTGCCACCCATCATTTTGGGCATTGCAAAGAGTCCAGATTTGGAGCGCTACGACCTGTCGTCTATTCGAATGATTTTGTCTGGCGCCGCTCCTGTCGGAAAGGAACTCGAGGACTCTGTGAGGGTCAAACTCCCCAACGCCACACTTGGACAGGTAATTATTAGTATTAATTCAGCATTCAAGATGATGTGATTTTCCAGTTTCACGTTTACCTAGAGTTCCCATATTATTTTGCCTTTTTGGTACCCGATACTTACATCCAAATAATTGTGTTATTTCTATAATTATCTATTGTGATATAAAAGTAAAATGATAAATTAGAAAGTTATCACACAGAAGTCGAATGAAAGAAAGTATAAGTTTAAATGCGAACATGCGATGCGAGGGGAGAAAAGGTGAACGAGGAGTGATTTATTGCACGGTCCACATATGCAGGGTTATGGGATGACAGAGGCAGGACCAGTGCTTTCAATGAGCTTAGCCTTTGCGAAGGAAGCGGCGCATGTGAAATCGGGTTCGTGCGGGACCGTAGTAAGAAACGCAGAGATGAAGATAGTTGACCCTCAAACCGGTGCTTCGGTCCACAGAAATCAAGCAGGTGAGATTTGCATCAGAGGCAACCAGATTATGAAAGGTACAATTTGGTTCTTCTAGTTATTGCTGCATTTCTTATTCAAATTTATTCACGTAAATAAATTTTTACAAATAGAAAATTGTAATTCGAAAATACAAAAATAAAGATGTTGTACTTTTTCACTTGGTCGTCCTTCATTTTTAACTTTCTTTTTATTTTTTTAAAATTTTGTGTCCTTTATAAATAAATTTTTATATAAACATATTTCTTTTTATTTTGAGATGTTTTCTTAATATTTTGATTAATAATTTTTTTTACTTTATATATATATATATATATATATATTTTATATTTTAGCATTTAGATATACATATTTTCTATTTGAGATTCTTTTAGATAATTCGATTATTAAAATTATATGTAGTTTTTATTTATTAAATTTATATGTGTGAATATTTGGAAAAATATAATATTAAAATATTTAAATTTAATTTATTTATGAAACTATGAAAAAACGCTTCAAATAAAAAAAATATGTGAAATAAAAAAACAAATTTAAAAAGTAAAAAAATCGTATGTGCGAATTATGATTTCATTAAAAAAATAAAAAATAAGTCATATGTATTTAAAACGTGACTTTTGTGAAAAGATAGTTAAATACTGAAGTCGAGTTCTAAAAGTATCCTTGAAGTTGTAATTGTAAAACATGACTTAGTTTTTACATAATTAAAAAAGAAATCATTTAGATAAGTTTGAATCTGTACTGAAAAAAATATAGTTTATAACAAACATTTTTTCCGAAAAATTGATAATATGGTTATATAATAATTACTTGATTGACTGGAAAGTACATTTCGTATGAAGTTATGAATAAAGTAATAATTTATTTTAGTTAGTTTGATATTATTTGATACTCTATTTATATGAATTAGAGGACTACGAAAACTGCATAAGCATAATTAGGTAAGCCATTTTTTGGATAGGTTACCTAAACGATGAAGAGATGGATGGTTGCATACGGGTGATATTGGATACATCGACGATGATGACCAGATTTTCATCGTTGATCGGTTAAAGGAGTTGATCAAATACAAAGGATTTCAAGTTGCTCCTGCCGAGCTGGAAGCCATGCTAATTGTCCACCCAAACATTTCTGATGCTGCTGTTGTGTCGTAAGTTCTATATTTTAGCATATAATGTGAATTTTGATCCTTTTCTATTTGTTTAGTTTTCTCTCTCAACAGAAAGGTTAATGATGACGTTGATTTCAGCATGAAGGATGAAGTTGCAGGATGTTGGAAAATATTGAGATTTCCCCCTAATAATATTGAATATTAAAATTAGAGAAACTAGACAAAAAAAAATTTTGAACGGAGTTCAGCAAATAGCTTAATCTCCGGGTACCACACAATGGCACTACTTCTATTAAAAGGGAGAAGAGAATATTTTGGTACATTGAAATGGGAGGAGGAGGAGTTTTTTTATAACTCACAACCTCCCCCCCTAAGAATAAACCCACTGATGTGGGACTTGAAGTTAGGCCAAAATCAACAAATCTCCACCTTGGCCTAATTTCAAGTCCACCAAATACAAATCTTCTCAAACA
>Ga0209700_102876_pt1 | contig 34089 bp, 13 predicted proteins | sample SiratroredBW_FD_187528 | JGI IMG/M metagenome (GOLD analysis project Ga0209700, IMG submission 187528) | Root nodule microbial communities of legume samples collected from California, USA - Siratro red BW (SPAdes) (version 2) | ecosystem: Host-associated > Plants > Roots > Nodule | place: USA...
AAAAAAAAAAAAAAAAAAACATAACTTTGATTTTGTAGACTAGTTTTTTAACCACATCACACGCGACAAAACCAAAAACAGCGCATGTTTTTGCCAATTTAGGAATTAATCATCCAATCTACCTGGGTTCTGCGTCTCCACACCAGAAGATATGGCACTGTTTGACTGCGCCGGGCTTGTGGCTGCCGCCGCCCCCACCTCCGGCGGCGGTGAGTCAGTTAAGACCTTTGAATCATTTTCTTCATTAGCCTTGGTAACATCAGTGTGAGATCTCACACTCTCCTTCGCCAACGCATCGCAAAACGCTCTATGAGTAATGAAGCTATCCCTCCTTCAAAACGCAACCACAAACAGAGCCTTTACAAAGAGAATCCAAAATCGAGAGAAAGAGAGAGAGAGAGTAAAAAAAGGAACCTGCAGAAAACGGTTCCGCAATCGCACTTATACTCTCTGTTGCCGCAGACTTTGGAGTGCGCTTTCCAATCCGACTGAACGGCGTATTTCTTGGAGCATTTGTCGCATTTCCACTTCTTCTCACCGTGCTTCCTGCAGAAGTGCTTCTTGATCCCCGTCAAGTCCCCCAAGGCTCTAGAAGGGTCGTGGTGCACGCACGCGGGTTCGGGACACACGTACACTCTCTTCCTCACCTCCTTGGTGGACCTCTGCCTCAGCTTCCACGGCAAGTTGTGACCTCTCCGATGAAGCTGCAGATTCTGGTCCCTCTGAAACCCTTTGTTACATATCTCGCACACGAACCGGTTCGTCGCCAACAGCGTCTTCGGCGACAAAGCAATCACCTCTGCCTCAGGATCTGACAAAACAAATTAAATTAAATTAAACAGTGTTCGTTTGTTTGATCTGTGATTAGACTGAGGTTAATTAGTACCTGGCATGCCAGGGAGGTTTCGTTTTCTCTTGGGAGCGGGTTTTTTTTGATTGGCAGAGGAAGAGGAAACGTTGTCCAAATCAACCGTCATGGGAACCTCTCACTCTATTCACAAACTTCTGAGATGGATAAAGTTTTGGTTTGGTTTCTCATTAGGGTTTCTATTCTTCTACAACTTACTACTCTAATATCCACCGGTCAACCTTGACAGTTATTTTTTCTAATTTATTTAACCTCGGTCCTCTCATTTACCCTCACCACCAACCTACCACCTCCAATAATGTCACCAAAATTAACCTTAAAACGGAACAGACACCTAGAATCCTTAACCAAGTCCTGGAAACACTTTTCAGTTTTCACACTTTCATTTACTTCTGCTGAAGTTAACTTGGTAGTGTTTCCAAAGTGGGAAAGCAGTTTGATTAATTAGCAGTAATGTAATATTATCTATGCATGACGGTGAAGAAAGGTGCATAGAGAGAGAAAAAGAAAGATTTGTGTCCAAGTTCTGATCGTGGAGAAGAATGCACACACACTGTGGAGAGAGTGAAAGAGGAGTGATTTACTACCACGTTTGTCGTTTGGTGGTTTGAGTCTTTGCGTAGTTTGAATCCGTATTCTGTTGTAGCAACCGACAGGGACAAAGAGACAGAGGATTGGCCAAACAATGAATATTGGTAACAAAACAAAACAACTTCTCAAAGGAATACAAAGTCAAAGCACCCATGATGGCTTTCCAGTGTTTTGCGCCGCCCTGGATTTGCCACGTTTTCATTTGCTTCTTATTATTATATTCCTAGTGAGTACGGTGAAGCAGAATACGTGGTACACGGTGGAGTAGTCTCTTTTCCACCGTTGGATATATTGATGAAATAAAGTTAATGATTTAGATCGAAAAACTAAAGAGTGTCTCATTCCTCTAAATTCATCTTCTTTCTAAAGTATAAACTCACTACCTCATCTTAGTTAAGTTTACGTTTTCGGGGATGCGAATATTGATTTTAGATAGGATTTCAATACTTTTAGATAAGTGATAAGTTTGACAAGTCGATACTCATTTATAGCAAATTAGTTTTGCTTTGAGAAGAATTGAAATGCAAATCTTTGACATTGAAAATTTTGGTTCTCATGCTTCTCTACGAATTTTCTTTCATGTATGAAAATTATAATTAAGTTATGATATTATATTTTCTTGTTGAATATAGTCTAAAAATAGTTCAAGTAATAATTTGTTGTTTTAGATAAGAGAAAAATAATATCAATTTTTGGTCAAAGAACATTGTTCAAAGAATTTGATGTTCAAAACATAACAACATATTATTTGGAATAAGAATAAGTTATGATATCAATTATTTCTCTATTAAAAGATTATCAGTTAAGTAATGAGTTTCCATTGTTGGAGTGAAGAGAATTTTGTATCAATTGTCTCTTTTATGGAATAATATTGTTAAAGAGAGCATACCTTATTCAAGTGATATTTTTAAGCAAATTTAATTTAATTTTAAATGATTATTAAATGATATGTATAGTTATTAAAATAGTTTCAATGAGTTAGATATTGTTTAGTAATATATAATGTGAAAATATGTTTATATGATGGAGTGTGATTGATTGATTGAAGTGAACTTTTATCATATTAAAAAGTTAGTATTAAGTTGACTATATTGAAATGGTGAAAAAGGTTTTCTATTTAACAAAAGATAAAGAGTCATTCATATTGGATAAATAACAATATAAAAAAGACATGGTTGTTAGATGATATACATAAAATCTTTACTTTTAAATAATTATATTGATTATTTTATCTTTATTTTAAATATAAGAGATCAAAAATCTTATTCTTTAACTTTATAATTAAATTCTCATTTTAAAATTTATTCATGATTTAAAATAAAGTTTTAACACCATAAAGAAATCAAGTGATTTTTAAAAAGTAGAAATAAAAAATAATAAGAGTAATTTTATAAAAAAATTAAATAAAAAATAAATATTTTAAAATGGTACTGTAAAATACACTTGGATAAGTTCTAAAAAATATTAATATCAAAATATTCTAAAAATACTCTATTTTATCTTTTCCTCTTAAAAAGAATTATTTTTTCTCTTTGTCAATTATATCTCTTGCTCTCTCTACAATATTTCCATGTCTCCTTTTTTTTTTCTATCATATCTCTTTCCTTTATCTTTTTTCTTATTTTCTTATCATTTATCATCTCTTCAAAAGTTTGACTAGTAAAAGGTAAGAGAAGAGCAGAGCGAGTTTAAACCATTTTTATATTAATCTTAATAAAATTATATGTGTTTATTAATCTTTTATTTATTGAGTCATATCTTATTTTACTTCATTTAATTTTATGCTTATATTATTTAATTTAGGTTTAATAGGCTTTTTGGTCTTAATATTTGGCGTAATTAGTCAATGAGGTCCCTTATTTTTTTTGTTCTCAATGTAGTCTCCCCTCATGTTAGTTTGACATTGATATCGTTGAGAGGGTGATGATTTGTAGATGCAAATAAACACATGATAGATGATTTAAAATAGTTATACAATGACATATGAGATTATATCATCTTTGCCTATTTTTTGTAACTAGATTACCTTCTTTCCCTATTCTCTTTCTCTTTTTTTTTTCTCTTCTTATGGGTTTAGGTGTGTCCTTCATTCCCCTCTTCTCTTGCTCCTAACTCATGTATCACATGTTAATTCAAATTCTCCATAATATGCTTCATCAGGAAAATTGCACACAAAGGTGGAATTACACTATAAGGCATGTAACGATACTGTGTGACAAAGTTTTGTACATTGCTTTCTTATAAAAAAACCATAGAGGAATCTTCACACCTACACACCAAACATGTCACACGATTTCATTATTATGTTGGATGTTGACTATTTTTAATTTTGTGTGGTTTAAACTCAATATGTGCCCATATTAATGGGTTAATTCATTACTTTATTAAACTTCACAATTATGGCCAACACTATTCACCTGTCTTCATTAATCTAATAATAATTTAATATAACCTATGTAACAATATACACAACAAATAGAAATAGCAAATTGTATCCATTAAACCACATCATGATCATGAGTGTAAAATAGAAATCAAATACAATGTAGGAATCATACTTGAGAACCAGTATCAACATGAAATATAATTTTAAAAAATTTTATGTGAGGCTTGGGGTACCTCACTGTAAAAATATTTTAAGAAATAAAAGACAAAAGCAATATATCTCATTTCCCTTTACCTTTGATGTTTGAGAATGTTGGTGAAGAATTTTGTGGCTTTTGAAGTCTTTGGTGAAATGGAATTGTGGATGTAAGTTGGGAAGAAGGAGAAGAATGTTGCTGTAATTTTAAAAGTTCACTTTGATTCGTTTTTTTTATAGGCAGGAACGTTTGGGTTTTAGGATTGGGATAACATTGAATTGAAGGTTGGATTGAATTGGGATAGCATAACATTTAATTGAAGGAATCTTTAGCATCATGTATGTGATGTAGCTTTGATGATTGAATGAGGAAGTACCGTTCTCATCTTCCAGGATTAAATGTTTTCAAAAATTTATTTTTGAGTTCATAAATATGGATTTAAGATTGCTTTCGATCAAATAGGCTTGGCCCAATTTTATTCATTGTTGGCCCTTTATAAATAAAAAATAAAAAATATCAGGATGTTACAATTTCAATATGGGTTTTAATAGGTGTGGAGAGACTGTTAAAATGATGAGGGTCGTGGGTCATGGTGTCAGTTGCCCCACAATCAAAAATCCACTGATCAAATTTTCCTGAGCTGATATCCTTCTCTCTTTTTTACCTCCATGAGTGACTGCGGTTCTTCCATGAACGACTTGCGATTTTGCTTCTTCCTCTCTTCCAGTGTCACCACAGCTGCTACTAGTGGTCTATGGGATGCCCACGGTGGTGGCAACCTTGCGATTTTTTGGTTTAGAATCTTCCTACCATTCAGGATAACCCACAATTTTGAAGCAAGTCTCCTTGTTGTGTTTCTTCATTCCGCAATGAGTATAGTGGAGGTGGATTTTGTCTTCCTTGTCTCGCTGTGATGGACATCCAGTAGTTTCTGAGCGACTTTATCCCTGTCCCTATACTGGTGGTATGTTTCTTGTGGTTAAGTAAATTCTAACCTTCCCTAATGATGTGTTCCCTTCACTACTGGTGGTAGGCTTTAGAATTTGGTGTCGGGCCGCCTCCCTTTGGACAATAGCATAAGCGGACTCTACTGAAGGAGTTTTCTCTTGCATTAAAAGATCTCTTCTAATGACTTCAAAATTTTCATCATGTTCTTGTTTAATTTTGTTGAAAGTTGCAATATTATCTGAGCATTTCATAGGGTTTAGTTGCTTTCTGTCAATCACCATCCATATAGCTTTGAATTTGTTCCAAAAATCCTCTAAGGTATCTTCTCCCTGTTTCTGTGTGTTTGCTTTCGGTGTAAATCATAGATTTGCACCGGGTCTGTGTCGCTTCCATAGGTAGTAGCCAATCCCTCCCACAAAGCCTTGGTGGTTGGGAACTAGAAAACATTGTTTATCAAACCAATCTCAATATTCTGAATTATCCAGGTGAAGACAGTTTGGTCTGCCTGTTTCCATTTTTCATATGTTGGTTCTATCTCTTCTGGTGCCGGAGGTATACTTGTCAAATGACTCCCTTCTTTCCTTTGCCACTGATAGCTTTCTTCATGAGTGTTGCCCACAATGGATAATTGTCTCCATTTAATTTGAAACCAATTGACAAATTGTCAAGATTGGCTTGTGTTTGCTGAATCATTAGGCCATTAGGAAACATATTTGCAATTTGTAAAGTTGGCTCATCAGTAATGGTTGAAGAGTTATTTTGGTTTTGATTCATGTTGTTGCCAATTTCATCATCTGAAAATGACATTTTTAGTTTTTTTTGTGTTTTTCGGCTATGAGGGGTAATGGAACAATGATGTTGATTTTTGAGTTCCCAAGATCTAACACCGCTTTGATACCATCTTACGATGGTATCAAATGTTAGGAAAGATTAGAAAAGGATATGATAACTATGAACAAAAATGAAAAAAGAATATGATAACATGGAAGAAGGTTTTTCTTAAATGTTCTTTTCTTTGTTTACAATAGCTCACTTAATATAGAATTCTAGGAAACTAAATATAGAAATTATTCTAAATAAATACATTTGATATTTTCTGATATTTTACTGATATTCTCTGATACTCCCTTGATTATCTTTTATATTCTTACTGATATTCTCTGATATTCCCTTGATAATGTCTGTCTGATATTCTACTGATTTGTTTCTTTGATACTCCCTTGATTATCTCTATGATATTCTCTGATATTTTCTTGATTATCTTTGATATTCTACTGATTTGTTTATCTAATTATAATATTTTAACAGAGAACACCCGGAGATCGGATTGAATAGAACAATTAATCACTCATAATAATGATTGACACAACAAGGCGGAAAGATAAATGAAAAACCCACAAAAGAGAAAGAAAGGAAGAAAAATTGTATTTAATTATCTATTGTCTACTGTCATGTCTTTCGGCTCTACCAAGAGAGTTGTATTTATAAAAAATTTAACCTAAAACATAAAATAACTAATTAGCGCATCATAAAAAAAATATGCTTAAAATGTCCAGGTGTTGTCCAACCTTTGTGTATCGACTTCAAGTTCAATTTTAACCACTTTCCAATTCGAATTTGCTCTCGGCCCTTGAATAACATTTGTAGATTTTTAAGTTATTTGTAAAACTAAACAAGAATCAAGTACATCCAAGTTTTGTGGCAAAAGTTATAGACAAGATACGAAACATACTCAAATATGTTAAAATTCTGATAATTGTGTCAAAATAATAACAAACTTTTAACTTAAACCTAATTGGCCTAATTACAGCAAAATGGTGTAAAACCATAATAATTACCAACTGATTTATCTTTATTGTTATCATTATGTAATTGAAAAGTGGTAAAAATAAATAAGTATCACCAACCTCACCGATGATGAAATAGTACCACCACCCTCAGCCACCACTAACCTCTATGACCAACTACCAAAGCCACGGGGAACCATGGACATCGCAACTCACTCAACGTCGAAGGTCACAGACCACAACTCATGCTCATGCAAAGCGAGGTTAAATTGATTATTTGCATGGTGCCAAGACATCTTTCCTCGCGAATCTCATCTCACAAGCGAGGATGCCTCTCTCCTCCTCTTCTCTTTTTCCTCGCTCACAAATCATTCTTGGATACAAACACGCATAAACCACGCCTTTCCTTCCTCATATACAGTGGAGCAGCGGAAGTAAACAAAGTCTTAAAGTTTTGTAGAATGTTTCTATTTAGTTTTAATACATTATATCATTATTGATTACTATCCACACTAGTTTTTAACTTAGGACAATGGATCGTAAGTTGATGAGTTAGCTTGTTGACCTTTTTAGGATTACCAAGATCAATTTGTTGATTGAATGTTTGATTGTGTGCACGTGTGTGCATATGTTTGGACTTGTTATTCTTTTCTCAATGATTAAGGTCTACATCCCTAATTTCCATCTTATTTTATTGATCATTACTTTATTTAACGATTATTTTGTCCTGATTATTTGTATTAAGATTTATTATATTGTATTTCATATTTCTTCCTAGATTATCTGTATATTCTTGCTTGATTATGATAAAATTATTCTATATTGATATATTCTAAATTATTTGTTGATATTTATATATATTATTCTTAGTTAGTCTTTAGTGACAACACTTTTTTAGGGTAATTTCGAATCATACTTATCACTATACAATCCTTTAATATTGAATGATAAGACTTGTTCATGACAGATCAAAATCTTACCAATTACTACACAACCTCTTAGGATTGAGTCATAAGATTTGTTTAGGGTAAGTTGAAATCCTACCTATTACTACAATTATTGTAAACAAAGAAATTATTGATGAACAAGCTTGCACATTAATGTATTCTACTTTGTACTTTACCCTTTTTGTTGGATATTTTATTTGTGTATTAATATTAATTATGACTTAGTCTTTTCTTGTATAAACCTATTATTTTACAAATTGATTCATCTTGGTCTTGAGATCATAACACGACCTTTTCTTAGTAAAAAAAAATAGGCTTATACATCTTTCTGATTTCAATTTCTTTAAAACTCTTTCATCTGGGGATGAAAGTGTTTAAGACTAACCATCGAGTGCATGTTTAAGTTTTATTTCATTTATAGGATAGGAATCCTTTGATCTCTCGACCTTTTTTTTTTGTGTGTGTAGAGGGTACTTATTAATCCCAAGGATCAAAATCCTTATAGCACTTGATCCTTTTCAACACGTGTAGGGGATTTTTTAGAGAATTTTTTAGTCTGTGAGATTAAAATACCTAAAACATTGACCCTTTTCTATGTGTGTGGGTGATCAATGTCATACTCAATCAAATTAAAAAATTAAAGTATAGATCATTAAATTGCAAGGTCCTAGACGATTCACTACATGAAAAGTCATCATAATTAAGTATGTTTAAGGTTAGTTAACCCAAAATTGTCTCAACAAATTTAATTATAATTTCAATAAACATAGCTCATATACTGTTTTCAAAAATCATAACTTATAAATAATAATAGATTTGAAGGGAGTTATTGTTGTTTAAAGCCATTAATTAAAAGAATGAGAATAAGGCAAATTAAGAAGCAGACTGATTCTCTTAATTTATTCATCATAATTCTTTATCAGTTATATATATATATATATATATATATATATATATATATATATATATATAATATTATGTGTGTAATTTTTAAATAGAATTTAATTAATTAAACAAACATCAATCAATTTGTTAATATCTTCATCCATATCCCAATGGTATACCTGTGATATATTCAATTTTTTTACCTCTTAATTTAAGCAAATAAAAGATTGTTTAAAATGATCATAATCACATTATAAACATGCGTTCAAAGATATTTCCAGAATTAAGAATCTGAATTAAAAAAGAACATACCATCTAATGTAATCTGATAAAAAAAAATGAAGAACATTAATGAATTGAATTAAACTTCCAAATCCAATGTGAACACTTGAAAATCAATTCAAAAAGATTTAGCCTTCCATCCATGTGAAAGATGAGAATAAGAGAATTAAAGAATATGAAAGCCATTAAAACAAAAACAAAAAAAAACTAAAAGCAAAACAATCCATGTGTGGTTCAGGTGTGTTGTCCAACTTTATATATAAGTTTTCCTACATCATTGCGTCATTGGATTTGTTACAAAGAGTGAATTGAATTTTGACTAATAATATCAAAAGTAATAGAATAACACAATCAATTACAGATACAAATGGGTTTTTCATTCTTCAATTAAAGCTTTGAATCTATATTTTCAATGCCATTAAAATAGTTACCTATAATTCAAGATATCATAAAAATAAGACAAGTAGATTAGTGGGCTTAAGAATATGAATTTATCAACCATTATAATTAGTATTTTTTTTTCAAAAATTACAGTTAACACCTAACTAAACTTAATTGTGTAATTCTAATTAAAATATTATATTCATTCTCACTTACGGTCCAAGAAGGATAAAATTAAATGTTCTATATATGAGTAAAAAGTATTCATAAGTGGGCGACTTGTTAATCCTTGGGATCAGAATCCTTAGTCTCTGTTATTATAATCGTTGGAGCACTTGACTTTTTTTTGCATGTATAGATATTAGTCTTTGAGATTGTTATATGGTCCTCCTCAAGTTAGTTTCAACAATATTTTATTTTAAAATAAAATATTGAGACAGTTCAATAGGTTTTAAGTGAAAAATCTAAAGTGATTATGTAAGGTTTTTACACTCCACACAAGAAAAGAGAACATAAACAGATTGTGTCGTCTTTGCCTTCTAGAGTTCCTGTTTACTTTGAGTAGCTGTTTTGAGTACTCTGTTTTTCGTAAAATTTCATCTTATTGCTCCTTGCTCCTCTCACCACTGGTATCAATATGATATTTTTAAAATTTTATTTCTTTCACTGTTTTAAGACGCTGTATTTACCTCTTGAGTGTTTTCATGGTTTGTTTGTAAGTAGAACTAAGATTATTTTCAGAAGTATTTCTCTGTATTTTGTACTCTTTAATTTTTATAATGGAGATTTTTCTAGACTAGGTCCCGTGTTTTTGTTCCTCTGAAGGTTTTCACGTTAAAAGTTTGGTGTGCTTTTCTCTTTTGTATATTATTTATTTTTAGATTCTCTAAACTTTTTGGATTACCGTTGATTAAGCTTATCTTAATTCTTTTAAGTGGAAAATATTTTATTTCTCACATATATTTTGAGTAATTTATTCTGCTGCGTAAGTGTGGACAAGTGTACCTTTCCATCAAAGACTTAGAATCCTTATAACACTTAAGCTTTACTTTAATGTGTGAGGACTTATTTCTTAGATTAAAATCCCTAAAGCACATGACCATTTTTTGTGTGGGATTACAATTCAAAGAGCACCTAGTCCTTTAACAAGAAAGTCACGATGTGACAAAGGTAACATGAAAGTTGTAATAGAATATAAAAATTATGATAATACATCATAATTACATAAAATGTTAAAGACTGTCTTTAGATAGGTGAACATCATTACACAATTATATTTATACAAAACTATTTATTAATCATAAATGTATTTAGTTTGATCTTTTCTTATATGTTTTCATCAAATGGTTTATTAAATATTACAAAATATGAAACTACTCATTCATACATGGAAAGATATAGCAACAAAATAGAAAAATAGAATGTCACTTTATCAAATTTGGATTCTACTATTAATTATTAACTATTAACTATGTTATAATAAATATCTAACATTAAAAAATTATAGTAAAAAAAGTATGTCATTTGAAAGTTAGATTTCTCTATAGAAATTAATTATTAAATAAAAAATGATGTCTCGACTGTGTGAGACTTCAATAATCAACATTGGAAATATGAAAAGGAAACACTTTGCCATAAAAAATAAGAATGATTTTTAATTAATATTATAAAAGTATAAAAGTATAAAAGTTTGAAATTTGAAAGTGTTGCTTGAATGAGTAATTTTGATCATTATCAAAATTAAATATGCAATTGTATAAAATAAATTAAGAGGACGTCAAAGGAAGTTTGACAGCACTTTAGTTCAAAGAAAAAAAATCAAAGAAAACTTAAATAACAACAGAAAAAAAATCGATTCTTTTTTTAAAAAAAAAAATCTATTGATTTCTTGTAATTTGGAAATCATTTAAAAATTAAAGAATGATTTTGAATAATTTTTTATAGAAAAATTAATTTGAAAGTGCTTCCAATTCCAACACTTGCAATTGGATTATTGAATATTTCTTTGATAATGTTCAATACACACAAAAAAACCAAATTTTTGATTTAAAAAATCGAAAGAGTTTGGATTTAAAAAAAAAAAATCAAAGATTGGATTACTATAAGAAATTCGATTTAAAAAAAAATCTATTGAAGAGATTTTTTATTTTTTAAAAATGGAAAGAGAATTTTTATTTAAAAAATAAAATCAATATGTGAGTCTCAATTTAATTTCAAGAAGAAAGAATGAGAGAGGAAAAGAGAAAGTATAAGAAGAATCAAATAGATCTTCGATTTAAAAAATATATAAATTCCAAACAAAAGGGAATTGAAGAATAGAAGAGATGTTCACTTTATAAAAGTAGATTTAGAAAAAACGAGAAACAGAAAATTCGAGCTGACCTTCGATTTTAAAAATGATAAGTTTGATTAACTTTTTTTTAAGTTTTAATTTAGAAAAAAATAATTGAAAGAGTTTCGATTTAAAAAAAGTGAAAATTTGATTATAAAATCAAAGAGAATATTGATTAAAAAAATAATATAAAGAGTTTCATTTTTTTCAAAAAGTTGATGCGTACTTGAAATAAACAAAAATTGAAGAGAAAATTTTGATAAAAGCCCATCTCACATAGGCCCATAAGAATAGTATCCAGACCCATTTGAATGAAGGATTACTATTCATCTTTTATGAGTTGCCACAAATAAATATCTTCCGATATATATATATATATATATTATCTTTTTTCTAAGATCGTCATAAGACTAACATTTACATTTGAATGAAAGAAGAAAAAGATATATTTTTTTATCTTAGTTTTTAGCTTATCTTAATTAAAAAAGTATATAAAAATAAAATCAAATTAAACTCCGATTAGAAAGAGAACCGAAATGAACTTCAATTTTATAAGAAACAAAAAGAAAGAGTTTCAATAAAAACCAAAAACAAAGATTTCAAATTGAGAAAAAGAGTTTCCATTGATATCTCTATTTTTACTTAATAGTGTCCTCAATATTAAAACTATGGTATAAAATAAATATTAGAATGATGTTAAGAATAAAGATTAAATATTAATATTATTAATAATTATAGTGATAGATAAGATTTTGATATATTTTAAGTAAGTTTTATTTAAACTTGAAAGACTATGTAATGATAGATAAAATTATGATATATTTTAAGTAAGTTTTATTTAAATTTGAAAGACTATGTAATGATAGATAAGATTATGATATACCATATCATTCAATATTAATTACGAAAATTTGGATCTGGTTACTAATAAATAAGTTAAAAAATATTCATCTCATATAAATATAGAAGCATTTTATTTCAATCAAGTCAGAATAAAGATCTAATATGGAACAAATCTATTAAATAATATAATAAATCTTAATACGAGTAATTAACGCCAAACTAATAATTAATTAAAAACATAAACGATTTTACCAACAAAGGTAGGGATGTGGATTTTATTTTTACTAAAAAAAAATTATAAAGCTAAGAGAATACTTAAATAGGATTGATGAGATCTACGAAAAAGGATATTGAGTGCTCTAGCAAAAGATGTCATCATATCTCTTAGCTAAAACATTTGGTTTTCATAGTCAGATAAATAAAATTATTCTTATAATTATAGCAATAGATCTGTAGCTAAAGGTGGAGGAGTTTTACCAAGGTCTTTCCAAAATGGATCGATCCATATCAAATTAGAAAGGTGATCGGGAGAGGAACATATCACTTAGATACATTGGATGCGGAATCACTTTTAGGATGTAGAAGATAACAAATTTAGGATGAGAAAAGATTGTTGTTTAATGGACTTTTAAGTTATTATTTTATCTACCTAATTTGAATAACAACCACTAGTAGAAAAACACTATTTAACGTCATTGTATAAAGACGGTTAAAATTGAAAACGACGTTATCAAAAATACAGTGACATTTTTATAAATAAACTAATATTCATAATGTCGGTTGGAGCAAAATTGACGTTGTTATATATACACCACGTCGGTTACCAAAATAAAACCATCTTAGAAAAGACAGTAAAAATAAAAATTCAAAATTTTAAAAATTTTATTTGGCGATTGAGTCACTATGTCGATTTTCCATTCTAACCGACGTGATGAATACAAACATGACGTCGGTTATGGGAGACCAACTGACGTCATGCTCCCTTTGATAATTTGGTAAAAAAAATTGGGTAAATTAGGGTTAAGCATAACGTCGATTAGGAGCTTGTAACTGACATCATGCTCTCTCTGAATTTAAATTTGGGGATTTTAGTGGGGTGCATCATGTCAGTTAAGAGCTTATAATCGATGTGATTATGGCTGTTTTAACCATCCCATGCGTTTTCACTTTCACTTTCCTTCTCCCTCCATTGCGCGTATATTCTTCTGCATTGTTTCGGCGTCTTTTTGCTACGTTTCGAGCTCCTTAGGTTCTCCATTAAGCTCCATTTCACTCTTGGTCCTTTATTTACATTGAAAGCTTCATTTGAATGATGACATTTTCATTTTAAGCTCCATTCGAGGTACCCTTCGTTTGAAGTTTTTAGTTGTTCCTTTCTCCTCCATTTTCGTTTGCTTTCATTGATTGTGGTTATTTATTGACTTTTTGTTTGCGTTTTGTGGTTCTGATAGTGTTCGTTTGGCCCCATTTGTGTCCATTCCTCCTCAACCTCGTTGCCTCTTCCTTAGCCTCGCTACCCTCTCCTCTCAGCCTTCGCGTGGTGCCGTTTTTATTCTCATTGGTTTTCATTTGTATTTCGCGTGGTGCCACTTCTCATTGGTTTTCATTTGCATCTTTGTTGTTCAATGGTTTTGCTAGGATTCGAGATGCTCCATTTTGGGCTTCTTCCACATTCGGTTGGTGTGCGCAAGCTTCTTGGTGGTCTCGGTTGAATGCTTGGTTGAACACCACTTACCTCTTCTCTTTGCAAGAGGTTAACACATCTATAAAATTCATTAAAAATAGTTAAAAATTTATTTTTGGTCCAAATTTTTTATCAGCATCTTGATTTAGTATATATTTGATGGTAGAGTTCTTACATTGTATAAGTTTATCATAGATTTAGGGGATCAAAAATTTAGGAAGAAAAATTTCAAACGGCCATAACTTTTGATAGAGAGCTCGGATTAAGACGCTCCAAAAATGAAAGTTGCTCGAATTGAGAAGGCAGTTGGGCCTCTAGAAATTCCAAAATTTCATCGTTTAGGGTTTCTTTTTCATCTATTTTTTTAGATTGTAGCCTTTGATTTCACATATCTATACTTGCTAGAAAATTCTAAAATTCTTTATGGTGTTTTCTTGTATCGATTAGAGATTTATCAACCCATAATTGTTTTTTTTTTTTTAAAATTGACTTTTCATGTCGGTTGTAGCTCAAAATCGACATGAAAAGTGAACACCACGTCGGTTGTAGCCAAACAATCGACATGGTGTTGTCTCTGGAGCACTCCTCTAGACCATTTTAGAATGAGTTCATGACATCAATGTCTGGTTTAAACCGACGTGGAGGCTAACAATATGACGTCAGTTTGGTAACCGACGCGGTGTTTGAAAACATTCAACGTCGCTTTGGTCGACGTCGGTTCTAGAACCGACGGTAAGGGGCTTCTAGAATCGACTTTGAAAACCGTTTTTCTACTAGTGAATAATAAATTCCATGAAATATTTACATATCCACATATTAATGTAGAAATCAAGCGTTATGGAGATATTTATACCAAGGATTATCAAATCCCTAACACACCAAGAAAGCGTGGATGAGCATCCCAGGGGATCTTTATCCTAAAAATTATCAAATCCTCAACGCATAAGAAAAAGAGTGGATAAGCACCCTAAAGGATCTTTCTTTTAATATATGAGGAAAGAGTGGACGAGCATCCCAGGGAATCTTTATCTTAAGAATTATCAATTCCCTATGACACGAAAGGACAAACAAGTCCCGCCCTAGGCAATCTTTATCCTAGGCTTATCAATCTCCTATGTACAAAAAGAGTTAACAAATTTTAAATACATTCTAATTTAGTACCGGAAGTCTTATAATCCTTAGAAAGTCAAAAGTAGATGATGAAGGTCACATTCTGATCATCTACATAAGAAAAGATGTAATAGACTTTTAAATATATTATCATATTCAATACATGAAATTAATTATAATATCTAAATCAGAAGTGGATAGATAGGATTCTGACCTATCTTAAGCAAGTCTTCACTTAGACTTGGGAATTGTGTAGTGATAAATAGGATTTCAAATTTTCTTAAGCAACTCTTCAGTTAAACTTAGAAGTTGTGTTGTGATAGATAAGATTCTGACCTATCTTAAACAACGCTTCGCTCAAACTTGGGAAATTATGTAGTGATAAGTAAGATTTTGACCTACATCATTCAAGATTAATTAGGAAAACTAAATTCTTGTTGCTAACAAATAAGTTGAAAAATATCTATCTCATATAAATATAAAGAGATTTTATCATTATCAATTCAAAATAACACCTAAAATATTAAATAAATGTGCTAAAGAATATTATAAATCTTAATACAAATAATTAGAGTCAAAATAATAATTAATTAAGAGAAAAAAACAAAATATTAGAAATGTAGATTTTAGTTTACCAAAAAAAAAAAATACTTACCTATAAATAGGATTGATACATTTAGTACCCGTAATAAAAAAGTTACTATCTCTCTTAACTAAAATAATAAAAAAAAATTAAATGAAAGTTATGGATGTAGTTTAATAAGTTATCAGTTATTACAATGTTTTTGACATTGCCTTCGAATAATTTAAGAATTGTGATATTCTTTTACTTTTACACAATTTATTTGCTTCAATAGTTTCCTTTAAACACTTTATACCTTTGTTTTACTATTTGTATAATTTAATTGATGTATTTTGTTTACTTCTTTTACTATTTTATGTAAAAATGGAATAAATCTTTTCTTTATTTGTAACAAACATGAAATATCTCTAAATAAAGTATTTGTCCCTGTTTATTTTTTTATAGCAAAATTTGCGGAAAACAAAATGTTACTTACAAATTCCTTCCCCTTCGTATATCTTTCATTGTTATTTTCAAAAACATCATCTTCAAACTTCGCATACCCTAAAAATTTTCTTGCTACTGCCAACTATATGACAGTTGTAATTCACAAATCCATGTCATTGCCACTCCACATTCACAATGTAATGAAGATAATTAGGTCTGTAATCTTCATTTCTTTGTTTCATCTTGCTTTGCAATTAATGTTCACATTATCTATCCACAGTGTTAAGCCACAAACAAAAACTCACTATAAAATATATCTAATCAACTGTGCAAAAAACAGCGCAATCAGATATAAACAACACGAACACGACCTGATTAACATCATCGGACCTTCGATAACCACATAGTTTCAACCACTTTTGCAACAACATTCAAACAAACTCTATCACAAGCACTTGTCAAAAGAAATACAACCCATAAACTAAACAATTTGTGAGATAAAATGACTAAAAGTCCAACTAGTGTTTGTGATCTTGATAACGCTATTTTAATCGAACCTTTCTTCAAAAACATATTAGTCAAAAGAAAGATGCCAACATTCGTGATCTATAGCTTAAAAAAAACATTGTTTTTTGAGCACGAGCTCCACTAACCCTCACGAAGTTGGGTTTGGTTTTTTCCTGCGATATTGGGAATTGAGGTGTAGACTATAGATGAAGAAAGCAAACTCAAATTGTTGTGTCACACGAGAAAAAAAATCGTGAATCAAATTGAGTTGACTAAACAGATACGTCTACTTCACTTTTTCTTATTCCTATCTTTTATAATTCATGTAAAATATGATCCACGTAACCCTATAACTGATGATACATAAACCAAACTCTAAAATTATTATATTCAGAAAAAAAAATATTATTTACGTAGCAAAGCTATCGATGACAATGAAATTACGAGTAATTAACTAACTAAACATAGAATCCAGAACAAAGTTCGAATTTATAAAAAAAAAAAATACATAATTTAGCACTGCTTCGTTGCTCGATAAATAATTTACGGTTTAATTTAAGCGTGATCTAAAATTATAACACATTTTTATTTTCAATAAAAATTTAAATAATTAATGATTGGACTCTTCAGAATAGGGTGTCATTCTCATGGTGAGACTATACTTGTAGGACCGCATGCCGATACATCTAAATTTTGTAAGTATTGACCAGAATAAGCATCAAATGTTAAAATCATCAACTTATGATGTTAGTTGATGATTGAAGATGTTACATCAATGATTTCGAATATATTGTCACATATTCTCAGAAAAAGCTTAATAAGCAAGACAAGTAAAACAAATTACTTGAAATTCAGAAATTACCTATAATTTTGTATAACTAAGTACCAACCTTAAAATTAAGAGAGAATGAACACATTGTAGACTTTTTCTTCTTATAACCATGCCATCAACTCCATTCAATCCATAACACTCATACAAAGCAAAACTCTCCCGCTTGAAGTTTGTTATAACTGACTATAATTAGAGGCCATACACATTAAACCCAAATTAATCTCAAACCATTTTAGCAAGACGATACTTAAAATTAATCAAATTCTAATAGACTCTTCGCGTTGCTTTGATAAAGAAAGTTGACCAAGGAAAATCACTAGCGTCTACAATTTATACTGGGAATATTAGTTGCATATCTTAGTTGCATACGTATGTAGAAAAATGTAAAAATAATCTTTACGTTTTTAGTTCGTGAAAAGATACATTTAATTAAAAATTTTGAAATTGTCATTAGCAGAAGGTTAACTAAATAAATTAAATTTATTATCTCTTTATAAATTAAGAAGGGTGAATCTTTGCAGTGTATGATGAGATTAGAAGAGTGTGAAATAGCTCATCAATGACGAAAAATTGGTGTATGTAGTTTTTCTTCTTACAGTAATGTAAGTGCTGGGGGCATTGTGCGATATAAATTAGATTTCAAAGTATAATTATTGATCTAGAACAAGTATGCATGGTCTCTTTCATTGGCCATTCCTTGGTGTAGTACTAGCTGCGCACAAACAAAGGTGTAGCCTGGTTGCGTATGGCCTTTGAAACATTGTACGCTTCATCTGAGGTAGGTCTTTACAATGCTCTCAAATAACACCATAAATCCAAGGGTATACAATGTTGTTCTAGAATGAGTTGTTGAATGTGCGACCAATCATATAAGCATGATTCTTCAAAGTTAGAAGATTACAGTTCTAACATATGCCTCTATGACATAGCCACGAGATCATGGACCAAGACGTGACAGAAACTCTAGTACCATGGTGTGTGTGAGAGAAAACTTTTAATTCTACATCATATTTTTGAAGTTTTGTTTTTTTGAATAATTTATCACTAAAGTTAATGTTGTTGTAGTTAATTTTACGTAATCTCTATCAATAATTAGTGGAATTTCCGATTATAAATTTTCCTATTTTATCTTTAATAATATTTTAAAGTTATGATACAAAATTAACAATAAAAGATACCTATATATAAAAAAAAGTGGAACAAGAAAAAAAACAAAAAAGAAGTTGAGAAATAATGAAAATGACTCTCATGTAAGTTAAATAATAATAATAATAATAATAATAATAATAATAATAATAATAATAATAATAATAATAATAATAATAATAATAATAATAATAATGTAAACATTATTGAAGGTTTTATATCTCTTAACAACAATCTAATTATCACTTCCTTACATTTTTCTAAAACAAAAAAAAGAAATATATAAATAGGAACACACTTTAGAGATATTCCAACCTTATTACACAAACAAAATTTCTCTGAACATACCCAAATTCATAAGAAAACATATAAAGTTTAAGTTAAAAATTATAAAACACCTTCAATGTCAATTTTGACATGTTCTTTCTTTCTAAAATAAGAATAATAAAAAATGAGAAAACAGCTTCAAAGATGAGACAGTATATAATGAGAACTTGAATATCCAAGATCTACTTAATTATTTAACCTCTCAAGGAATCAATAGGATGCAGACACCATTCTGCAAATGTTCTTTGAAACTCAATCTCTCCAACTCTTGTCTAACTCCAAGCTTGTAATTGTGTTTGTAAAAAAATCTCTACTTCATTCCCTTAACATCCTTAAAGATTACCTTATTATTATGCATCCAAATAGTCATAATAAGTGTTAACCACATTTCTCTCGACACACTGTTAAGATAAAAGCTGAGAAAGTTTGATTTCATTCAAAACCTTTTCCGGTTAGTAATCCTCATCCTACTTTTGTAAGTCATAGATAGTATTCTTGCTGCATAATGACACCCCCTCTTTATATTATGCTTTGTATTATGCAACTTCATCTGTGACTTCCACTCATACCAGATATTTTATATATATCCCAGTTTCAACTCCACTTCTAGCTTCATGACACCCTCCCTTATAATATGACTTCTACACTGTTATTTCAACTTCCCAAAACCCGCACATTACTTGCATAAAACTGATATAATGTGGATACATAGTTACCTTCCTCCTCCAAACTTACCAAAATAATTTCCCCAACTCTATTAAACAGGACAAAATATATCTCAAACAACTTTCCAATCAAGTTGCTACTCCTCACTCCACCTTTAATTTTATGCCTATTATATTCATCCATTTTCTATTCCACACTGTCCCAAGCTTCACTTTGCACGCGCAACTTCTCTATCTACATAGTTTCTCCTTACCTCTCCTCGTTAGTATAAAATAGTTTTTTTTAGGTTGGTTATTTGGATATATTATATTTTCAAGAACAATACCTATTTTACATCCATTAGTTGGTTGAGATAAAACTTGGTTGAAGTAGAAATTAATGTTAAAAATCGTTAATTCTTTGCAAAATTTACAAATGAAAAAAATAAAAATGAAAGAATTTTTTACGTCAATTAAATCAATAGTTGACACATAAAAATTACATTTTACATTATTTTTTACATTAATCGATGTAAAAATTATAATTTTTTTAAATAAATTATTCGTTTCAAAACTAATCCAAAGTCTGCAATATAATAAATCATTTTCAGCTAAACAATTTGAATATCAGAACACTTATTGTAGTTAATGAAACTTCTAAATAATTTACAAAATAATAACAAATAATTCATGCAAAAATTATTAAAATATTAATACTCAACAATATTTATTCAAATTAATATACTATTAACCTGTATCATACAACTACGGGCAAATTTTTCATTTTGGTGCAATTTTGTTTGAAAATTTTCAGAATGGGTAATTTTTTTTTAATTACCACTCTGGGTAAATCGTGTCATGTCACAACGATATTATTATAAAGAAATCGTGCCAAAGTGGCACGATTTTGTTTAACAGTTAGTGAAATCGTGTCAACATGACACGATTTTATGGGTTAATTAAATCGTACTGATGTGGCACGATTTTAGTGTGTTTTTTCTGAACTGAAATTGTGTCACCTCAGCACGATTTCAGTTCAAAAAAAAATACACTGAAATTGTGTCACATCAGCACGATTTCAGTTCAACTAAATTACACTAAAATCGTGTCACATCAGCACGATTTCAGTACATTTATAATATCGCAAAATATCTGTGATTGGTATACATAAGTGATGTAGTGTGGAATTTTTCAAATTGATAACAAATAAATTAAAAGTTAAATGCATCATTTTTCATTAAACTAAAAGCATAAATAAATTAAAAGTTAAATGTGTTATTTTTCATTAAACTAAAAACATAAATAAATTAAAAGTTAGATGTGTCATTTTTCATTAAACTAAAAACATAAGTTACATTGAAGTATTACTGTCTATAGCGACAATTTGTTCTATTGTGACCTTCGTTTCTACAATATGAACATTTCTTAGGCCTATTGAGAATTGGGTCATCCATTTCATTATGGATACGATTTGTAGTTGGTTTTCCAGCTTTGCTTATTCTCATGTGTGGGTCAGGTATAATATATTAGACCCATGTAAGGAGACCAATAGTCTTGGTTTTGAACTGGATGGAATTGAATTTCATAGGCCTTTAAACTGTTGTTGAGGCTGTAAAGGGGAGAAATGAATATGGCTAACTGTAGATGAGAAAATGAACAAACAATTATGACATGTGGACAAGGCAACTTCAGGGCTTGAAACTGTCTGCAATCACACCACCATTTATTTAATTTGACTTTGTATGACATAGGTCGATGAAGTTGGGGAGTGGTTATTTCCTGGACTTCAAACTCTGAGTTATGTTTGTCATAGCGCTGCACAATGCACATAGCTGATGTTCATTTTTGCGTAGCTGTGCGGTAATGTCTTTCGTATATATAAATAATAATTTTCATTTTTAAATATTCTAATAACATTAACCACACCCATTATTCTAAATTTCTATCAATTTCTATAAATTCACGAGGTATATAGAATGAAATGAAAAAATCTTTTCAAATAAATAATTAAATATTTGTTTAAAAATATAGTTATATATATATATATATGAGACTCTTCCAATAATAAAAAAAAATAACTCTTTTGCATTTTATTAAGGCTTCCACGGCTTTATATAAATTGTATACTACATCACTTATATACATCAATCACAAATATTTAACGGAATTATAAATCTACTGAAATCGTGCCGATGTGGCACGATTTTAGTGTAATTTAGTTGAACTGAAATCGTGCTCAGAAAAAATACACTGAAATCGTGCACATCAGTACGATTTCAGTTCGGAAAAAATACATTAAAATCGTGCCACATCAGCACGATTTTAATTAACTCATAAAATCGTGTCATGTTGGCACGATTTCATTAACTGTTAAACAAAATCGTGTCACTCTGACACGATTTCTTCGTAATGGTATCGCGATGACATTGTATAATTTACCCATGATGGTAATTAAAATTTTTTTTTACCCATTATAGGAATTTCCAAATAAAATTGCACCAGAATGGGAAATTTTCCTACAACTACGTCATACATAGAAAAACTATTACGGGGAGATACCTACCTAGGGCAATAACCATGACACGAACATAAACATGAGTAACTATGGTACAATAGGGAGTGACAATGGCTTTAGGTTATGTCAAGAGTTGCGATGGCACAACGAGGAGGAACAAAGGTGTAGACTTGTGCCCCAACTTATGGCATTGCAGTAGGGAAGAACAATAATGCAATCTACAGTCGTGTGGTTGCAGGGAGGTGTAGTTGTGAAAATGGAGGGTAACAACGATGAGGCAAGGGCACACAAATGTTAACAAAGCTGGGAAAATGTCAAAGACAGCGACATAACATGCACAAAGAAAAAAAGTGACGAAAAAGTGTGTGGGCGCTAACTTAAAAGGAGATTATAAGTCGATTGTGAGGACAAATTGACAAAGAAAGTGATTTTTACATTGTTAATATGACACCTAATGTAAAAGGCACCTTGTATTTATGTTCCTCCCACAACCGATATAGAAAAGTTTTATAAATTTACAAATTTGTTACGCTGAGGCCAACTAATTTAAAAGGCATGACATAATTGTTTTAGTTTAGACCAGTGTCTATATCTGGCAAATTTTTTAAATTGGTATAACTTTTTTTTTTAAACTTTTGAAATAGTATATTTTTTTATTTATTTCGGAAAATGAGTAAATCGTGTATAGGAGACAGCATATCATTGTGAAGAAATTGTGGCCCTATTTCACAATTTAATATAAGATTAAATAAAATTGTGAAAAAAGTACATATCTTAATTTACTAGATGAAATTGTAAAGCTAATATTTAATTAATGAGAATATTGTACAATTTTAGTGGATCTTAATTTACTAGATGAAATTGTACAGCTAATATTTAATTAATGAGTTAATTAATATAATGAGAATACTGTACAATTTGAGTGGAGTTAATATTCTCCACCCATTCCTCTTTTGTTTTGTTTGACCCCTGTGATCTATGGTTAATAATGTGCAACTAAAATAAATATAAATTTAATTTGAATAGAAGAGTGGTTACTGAGAAAAAAAGTTACATGTTATGACTTTATAGTCTTAATATAGAAATAGATTTAGTTAGTAATAGATATATTTTAAAAACTAACAATAAATTTATTTAAACAATTATATAATATTTAAAAATTTTTCATTCTAAATTAATTGCTAAATCTTAATTTTATTTTAAATTATTTTATATTAGTAACTAAATTCAAATATCAAACTTAAACTTAATTTTGCTAAATATATTTTATCACTAAATTTTAATTTAATTTAATTTTTCTTTTGAAAATTAAACTTACTTTTAATTTAGTTCAATATATAAATCTCATACTAATGTCATTTTTTATTTTAATTTAAGCAATAATCCCCTCAACTATTATTGTTTAATTTCAAATTAACTTCACATTTGTTTCAATTTAATTTCAACTATTTTTATCAATAAATAAAACTAGTTTTGTAGCTGTGCATTTATTTTAGTTGTTCATTAGGAATACATTACATGTGAAAAACAAAATAAAAGAGGAATGAGGGAAGAATATTAACCAAGATCCTACAATGTTCTCACAATATTAATTAACTCATTAATTGAAATTTTTGGCTACATGATTTCATCTAGTAAACTATAATCGAATTCTCTTTTCACGATTTTATTTAATCTTAAATTAAATCGTAGAATAGGGTCACGATTTCTTCATAATGATATGCACGATTTATCCATATCCGAAAATAAATAAAAGAATATACCATTTTGAGAATTTCAAATAAAAAAATACACCAATTTAAAAAATTTTCCGTCCATATGTACTTTCACTTAGTAACTTTACACCCCACTGCCACATTTAATCCTTGAATGTAAATCGCAACATCTTAAGATATAATAATAATATAAGATAACACCGTCATTAATGCTCATTCCAAAGTTCAAACACCACATGAATAAAAGAAGTATTAAAGGATTTTATCCTCATTCATGACAAGACCAAGTCATGTAGCTAATCCTATCAATTAATTCTAACTCTCTAAAACCTCATTTTGAAAAAATGATCTAATTTCTCTTTATCCAAATGCACAAGTTATTCCACACCACACCATGTATTACCTTTCTTTTTCCTCACCACTTTCCATTCCTAAGTCCATGTGGTCGAAAGTTCCCACTTACAAGCTCCCACTTACACTATTTGATAGGCATTCTACTTTATCCACCCAAGCATAGCACATTTTGCACACCTTGTTCACGTTGTAGTAAGATAACATAATATGCAAAATGATCTTATTCTCCCTCTTGCACAAATGATATTTTCATATTTATGTCTAGTACATTATTTTTACAACTAATAGTGGGAATTCTTTTTTTTTTTCCACAATATAGTACTTATTACTGGAATTATTCCATGTCTAACCATCTTTTTCACCTTTGAAGATTCCAATTTGCTCCAAAACTTTTTTACCAGCTCCTCTTCCTATACAAATCATGATCTTCTCATTTTAGATTCCATTGTCATTTGTCATTCAACCATATATCAGCATGACTAACTTTTTTTACTGTTTTTGTTCCAAGTTCAGATAAACATTTGAATATGCTTTGACTAAGGTTATATCACATTTCCATATATGATGAAAAAACTGATATGATTATCGTTTCCAACCCTCTATTTTCACTTTTTTTCCAAAAAAATAATTGTTGAGTTTCTATTACACATACTTTCTCAAGATTCTTCCACCACAATAATTTTCTACTCTTTTTCTCCATTATTTATAAATCACTCCATCCCCACCTATAGCCCCCAATAAAAAAAGTACCACTTAGAATCCTTTTGGTGTAGCGTGTTCCATTTTCATATCTTTTACCTTTAAAGTTCCATGTAAATTTAAATCGCATATTTCTTTTTAGTTTGGTCATGCTATCTTCCTCTTTCACCTGCACATTCCTATAGCAATCTAGATTGAATGTTTTTAATCTTTGTAACAATTTCACTTAGTATTTTGTAAAACGATAAAGAACATCAACAATGTTCTTGATAAAGAACATCAACAATGTTCTTGACACTTAATTTATGAACAAAAATCCTTTTTGCTAAAGACATTTTTTTCCATTTTCATAGTACCAATTTACTCTCACATTTTATAATAATGGGTTATCACATCTCATACTTTTTAGAATTTGATATGAATGCAAAAATATGAGAAAGAAAAAACTAAGTGTTTTAAAATTAAAAAAATGTTACAACTACAATCCCATAATCTTTACACAACAATCACACTAGTATTAATTTAAAAAAAAAGTTAATGATTAATTTCGAGGTGAGTTCAAATACCTTAGCACACTTTTAATAATCCACACATTATTCATAAAATATGGTGTCATTGACGAATTGTAATAGATCGACCTCAACATTGTCATTACCCACCTTATACCCTCTATAGAACCCTTTTTTTATAGCTTTCTCATAAGTCTATTTTTCTTTTTTTTGTTGCAACTATTGCATGTGACAATGGGGTCAATGGATCTCATTGCTTCAAACTCCTTTCCATCTTACACTTATTAATTAGACTACCATTAACAAACATCGCCAAATAAGTTGAGAAAATACATTTTCTCGACGGAACATCATTGATCATGTAACATCATCTTCCTCATTATGTAGATCAAGAACTCTAAAGAAATTAAATCATAAGTTTTTTTATAATTTACCTCGAATACTAAATATTCCTTTTCAGACTTCCTGTATCATCTATCATTTCTTTAACAATCGTCATGTTATCAAATAAATTTTTTTAACTAAAAAATATACTCTACTTCTTGTCAATTAAACTTCTACAATTAACAAGAGAGATTGGTTTGAATTTGTCAAATTTATCTTTAGAATTAAAAATATAAATGATAATAAATGCTTTTTCCTTCCTTAAATTATCATTTGACTAAAACTTGCTCATTACTCTTATTATATTTCCTTTAATTAGTAACCAAAAATTCTTAATGAATTTAATCAAGACATTTGTCATTCTTGCATTTTCCCACAACTTGTTTTACGTTCTCCTCCTTAATAGGTTTAATCACTCCAACATTATTCTTATGCTTAAATTTAATTAACTTTACTCTACCTATGCCTTTTATAATGTGAATTGTTTCTAAATAATTCTTTAGCCTTACTTTTTGTTAAATTTGAATTTTCTGTTCACAATTAAACCTTAGATGTTATCATCTCTCCTCATAACAAAGTAAGGTGAAAATGTTTTAAGTTAGTATGTGTCCATATACTAATCACTTATTTATTTTCTTTTTGTGTTAAAATTGACTCATTGTACATCAGAATATTCTATAATTGTTTCAGTAGGTTTTTCCTTAAATTGCTTTCTTCCGACTTGAGATTCCTGTCTTCACTTATCTTCTTTTATTTATTTAGTTCTTCTTTAATTTCCTTATACATTTTTTATACATTTCTAAATAATTGTTCTTCTACACTTTGATCTTGTTTTTCAATATTTTTAAATTTAACCAACAACTAAAATATTTTTAGCAATTACTTACCACTAAAAGAATATAATATATATATATATATATATATAGCTTAGGATTCTAACATAAGAAATATATTTAGTTTTTAAAACTTATAGTAATAATTATAATAAAGAAGTTCTTTATTATGTTTACTTCATCGTTAAAGTTTTCAAAACATAACTAACTCTCAATTTATTCGTTAAAAGCAAAATTAGTTGTTATCCCGAGAGTAATAAGAATAATGCATTTTCTGCCTCAAATGATGAAATAAAATTTCTTTAATTTCTTTTTATCATTTAATAAGAAGAAATACCTTAAATTTTTGTTGGAATAATAATGGTATAAATTTTGAAACATGTATTAACTTTGTGAGCAAGAAGGATAGGCAAAGGAGAGAAAAAAAAAAGTGTGAGATGCAATATGTGATGAGAAAATAAGAGAACTCGAAAGGAAAAATGGACAAGGAATTTTAAGAAATAAACTTTTGTAATATCATCATTGAAAAAAATATATATTCACGTTGTGTATATATGTTTTTGTTTCCAGAGAGTGACCTTAATTATATAAACATATTCGTGTTCAAGTAATTATTTTTGGGATTGAATGGATATTTTTCGTTTAATGTAAAGTGCAGTAATTCTTTTAATGAAATGACATGTCTATTTTTTACACAATACGTATTTATATTTCCGGATACTTTATATATAAGAATTTCGTATTCAATATGTAATGAGAATTCATAAAAGTATGCATATGAGAAGTTTTATACATTCCCCCTCACCCCAATGTGCATGCCTAAACAAGTTAAACACACAAACATGCATGCTATAGATAGAATGATAAAAAAATACGTGGTGTTATAGAGAGAAAGTGATGCGAAATAAGTAACAAAAACTATATGTGTATACAAAGAAGAAGGATTAACTACATCTATATCTTGGTACGTTGATTTGTTTGGAGCCACAGTTAGTGGCGATATATATAATGTGATACTTTTTGCTTTTAGGTGGCATGTGTCGTCCCTTTCCACCCTCCACTCATCCACCTAGTCCTCATTCACCATCAAGCATATTCTTTATGATAACTATGCCCACCAAACCCAATATCCCAAAACAAGAAAAATTATAAATTTTCAAGAAAAGGACCAACTTGTAATTTCAGAAAAAGAGAGTTTGTTCATTTGAAGGGAGATTACTTTAGAGGAAAGGGAAAGAGAATGGAACATTCAACTAAGGAACTAAAATGGCTAAGGAGAAGTTGAGTTTAATATTTTGAATAGATGTTTTTAAAAACTAACCAACTTAACTTTTTTCTTTATAAAATGTTAGAAAATACCCTAAAAAAAATTATACTTTATTGTGCAACTTCTATTTTACAACTTTCATTTTAAACTTTAACTTAATAGAACAAATTAACTAAACATAACCTTAATTTCTTATGTCAATTACTCTAGTTATAACATTTTTTTAGGATAGAGATGTTAATTTTGAATAAAAATAATCATTAGGAAACACTCTTCCCAAAAATAAAAGTAAAGTACTAGAAAATTTAATAATTTATTTATTTTATTATAAATCTAAGTTTCAATATCAAATACCTCAAAAAAAATGGGAAAATTTTAAAAAATATCCTTATCTTAAGTAAGTTACATAACTTCACATGATTTAAATATTTGATTTTATTTTTTATTAATATATTTTTTTTGAATTGTATTACTTCTATTTATTCTCAATTTCAATTTGGTTTAGATTTTAAACATTGATTGTTTATATTAAGTTGAGAATATATTTGATTTTTATATTTTGTTTTAAAATACCACATTGACTAAAACTTAAATAAGAATAGTAAATATTTAAAATTAAATTTTTTAAGTATAAAAAAGACTTTTTTATATAAAAATTTATCACATTTATTTTTATAATAAAATATATAAGACTATAGATATCATATTATTAAAAATATAAATGAAGTAATTATCATTTATCAACAATATGATAGTACTAAATATTTATTAAACCAAATATTCCTTTGGAGAATAAGATTAATTTTAAATAGTATGATGTTTTACTTACTGTTATTAAATTAGACACTTTTTTCATAATAGGTATGACTTCTTCTGTTTTACTTTGTTTAGCTAGATTGAGGAGTGTTTGTCATATTTTCTTGTCATGGGTCTGGCTTAATCCTCGCATGGTTTTGTATCTTTTTTTTTTTCCTTTTAATATCTTTCATTTCATGGCATATGATTGTTGAGCTTTGAGGTGTCAGCCTAACTGAAATGTCAAAGTTCATGCCTAACATGAATTTTATAAAAAAATTATTTATTAAACCATTGTAAAGATAGCATATTATTTTATTAAAAAATATAATAAAAATCAGCCTTTATTTTAAATTCAAAAGAGATATGATGTTAGTAAAAATGGAGAATTGTGCAGTTTCTTATTGAATTTAAAAATTAAAAATAAGCTCTTATTCAATATAAGATAATATTAGTATTAATAATAAGAAAATTATTATAATCTTTGTTTTTTTATATAAAATATATTTAAACTTAAAAATTAATTTACAAGAAAGTTGCAAACATGCATACAAAGCATTCTTAAAATAAAATAAAATGTTTTACAATACCATTTGTCATTTGTTATAGGATCAATGGTGTGAATGAGTTCCACCACTATCTCTCACGTGAATACATATTAGAGAAATGATACTTTGATACTATAACCCGTCATAATCTCCATTTGACATTTCTTATGTGACCAAAAATATACTATTTTATTGCATTGTAGGCCACCGTCATTGTGTATGTTAGAAAGATTAAAAATTGAAACTTTATTTTCCCACTTTGTTCTTTTTACTTCGCATTTGGATGAAACAATGAAACTTTTTTCCCATTTTGTTCTTCCCACTTCATATTCAATTTTATAGTCTTCTCTTTTCTTTGTTACTCTGCATTTTCCGTCACAGTCTTCTTCGTTTTTGTCGGTGGTCAGTTTTCATTCGTTGTGGTGAGCGATTCCCTTCGCTTTGGTGTTCAGTGTCCTTTTGCCTTGGATAATTGTTGCATTTTGGAAGAAAGGTACATGTGTTATGGATATACATTAAAAGGGAAAATGTATTTTGTTGTTTAATGTGTTTTTGTTTTTTGGTAACATCACGACGATGGTGAGTTCATGGCCAACACCGTCAACAACATCATTGGAAAACAATGACAACATTCACATTTCACATGACAGTTATTCTACATATTTGTACTTAGTTGTCTTAAGTAGATGTGTTTCTTTCATGTTGTTTGTATCAACGGTGTTGTATTTGATACTTATTCTTCATTTTGTTATGAACATTGTTATGAATATTGATATGGAGTCAAATTATGCAGATTATGTGATTTTTCTTGTGCAATTATGTGGTAACATTAAGTGTACTTTATGCACCAAAGAACATATTGTCTTATAATAGTCATAAATAACTCCAATCTTCTTAAATATATTGTGTCTTTAAATTTTTCTACAACAAGGTGATAATACATCCAAATTATGAAGCTCAAGTAAAAGGCTTGTAACAAAGTAATAAGTGGTTAACAAGATATGAAAACCACCCATGTGTGGTTTCTTCTGTTTAGTTATGTGATTTGTTGTTTAGTTATGTGATTTGTTGGGAAGGGGTCTTGAAAACCTATAATAAATATGAAAAGTAACATCCTCATGTATTCAAGGTTGCTCTCATTATGAAAACCTACAATTCTAATGTTGTTTAAAGAAGTTTGTCCTTTCATATGTGGTCCTATAAGGTCAAAGAAGAAGTGCTCGTAGGAAATTAATAAGTTGTTTGAAAAGATAAGATAACCACCCGCTAGTGGTTTCCTCTATTTAGTTATGTGGTTCGTTTGGAAGGGATTTTGAATACTTGTAACAAATATGAAAAGTAAAATTACAATGTGCTCATGACGCCTCTTGATTGCAGTCGTTTCATGAGCAAATTAAAAGAATTTCAGTGTTGACCGCTAACGTAATGCTAGATCATCTAACATCGAAAAGATGATAATATAGATAAGGGAAAGTTAACCCCAAGTCATCTCCCAATGAATCTAATAATAAGCTCAGACAATCAATATTCAAACCTTATATGCAATAAAGAAAGTTAGTAATAACAGTAAATTAAAGAAAGAGGTTTGAGATTGTTGTGCAGGAAATTAAAATAGATGATTTAGAAATAATAAAGAAAATAGGTTGACTCTCAAGTTCTTTCACAACAAATTCTTCCTTGGTTTTCTTAAGATTATTGTCCTCTAATTCCCTTCACATAGTTGAATTCAATCAAACAAGCGTCAATCAAATTCAACAAAATCTTATTAGCAAAACAAGTGTCTACTAATATGTTCATTATCTCACCTTGTCTCCAAGTGTATATTCAATAAGATGACACAATTTTTTACTAGAATGGATAAAACAAATTTTTTATTCCCATGATAGGTAAATCATGTGAAAGTGACACAATTTTATTATAAATAAATTGTGCATGTATTGCATGATTTCGATTACATGAAAATGAAATTTTGTTAAGATAACATGATTTATGTGTTAAAGATAGAATCGTATAGTGCCGGCACAATTTAACTTCATTTTGTTGTAGATTTAAACAATATTAATTGAAATTGTGTGTCCTTGTCATTATATTGAAATCGTGTTATAATAGCACGATCTCAATATAGTGAAAATCGTGTTAGGAGCACGATCTTAGTTATAATTTAAAAACACTAAAATCATGTTTGTTTGACACGATTTCAGTGCTTTTGTTTTTGTTTAAAATAAAAATATGTTAATTAAATTATTATTTTAAATTAAAAATAAATAATGGTGTTACTTGTGGGGATGAAATTTTCATATATTTTTTTGAATTAAGTGTAAGTTGGATATTTGAATATTTTTAGTAAATTAAACATAATTTTAAATAAAATTAAAATTTAAGTAATAATTTAAAAAAGAATATAATATATTATATAAGTTTTAAAAAGATATTGAATTAAATGTATTGTTAGCTTGAAGATATATATGCTAACTTTTAAGGACATGAATAGAAAAAATAAATGCCTAATTGGTTTATTTTATTTTAAGAAAAGAAAAACAACTAAATTAGGTTTGCATGTAACAAACTTAAATATTTTGTTATTTATTTAATTGATTTACTTTATATGGTTAATTTTAATTTATAAACATATAACAAACTCGATTAACCTCGTATATATATGACGTAATAATTATTTTTAATTATTTAATTGAATTATTGTGTTTAGTAATTATAATTAATTGTATTATTTATTTTAATTTAGCAAAGTTCAACAAACTAAATTAGTTTTGAATTAAATTAATTCATAATTGTATTAATTATTTAATTGAATTAGTGTGTCATAGTTAATTGTATGATTTATTTTAATTTAACAAAATATAAACTAAATTAGTCTTTATTAAATTAATCAATAATTGTATTAATTATTTAATTGAATTAGTGTGTCATATTTAATTGTATGATTTATTTTAATTTAACAAAATATAAACTAAATTAGTATTTATTAAATTAACTAAAAATTGTATTAATTATTTAATTGAAATAGTGTGTTATAATTAATTGTATAATTTATTTTAATTTAAGAAAATACAGCAAACTTAATTGGTCTTGTATTAAATTAATTAATAATTATATTAATTATTTAATTAAATTAATGTATTACCTATTTTGAGAATCTTGAAAAAAAACAAGTGCACTACCTAATGCTTGATATGGATTTTCCTTCATAATATAGTTGAATAAATTTTAAGAACCATACAATTTCTTTCAATGCATTGACTGCTGTCCAAAATATTTCCTGAAGCGTCGTAGTGTCAACACATATCCACGAGATTTTTACCAGTAATCAGGCTGTGTATTGTAATTTGTGACCACTACTTATCTATTTTAATCACAATTAGTCTTCAATTGATATTTCTTTTCAACGGTTGAAATTTTAAAGAATTTTTTTTTTCTGAAAGTATTACTTTTAATGTTTGAGAAAATATTATTTAGGCTTTTTGGTTTATACTTTTAATCTAATATTTACTTATTATGATCTAAAAATGAATAAAAGTAAAATAAAATAATTCATTAAAGTTAAAAAGTATCTCAAAAGAATCTTAAATTACACTAAAAATGAAGAGACTAATTAATTGATATTGATTACTACATCTACAACAACAACAACAAAAAAAAAAAATGGAGGAATTCTACCTCAACTACCCTCATTTGTTTTGGTTCATTAGCCAACCGTGTGCCACATGGCTTATGTAATTCAAACCCAACTCTATCTCTTGTGCATGTTTCCACTCTTTTTCTTCCTTTTCCCTATTTTTTTATTGGACTTTTAGGTCATAATGGTTTCTATATTATAAATTCCGTATAACAGCAACCATCAAGTATCTCTGACTAGTTCACAGTGAGTGGAACATATCAGACCAATAATCCCTTCTCCATACTTCGTTGCCTATATAAACAAGTTTGGAATTGGGAAATTGGATTCAACTCAAATCACTTGAGAAGCCTTTTACCCTTGACAAAATTTGTAACTAGGGAGGAAGCCAAAGTGACCTTAAATTCAAAAATATTATAATTATAATTAATAATATATTAGTATTATTATTATCACGATGGAGCAGGGTGGCAGAGAAGACCAGACGACGACGTTCAACAAATATGCCTTTGCTTGTGCTATAGTTGCTTCAATGGTTTCTATCATATCTGGTTATGGTAATCTTCATTCTCTCTCACTTTTCATATTATTTTTTTTTTCTCTGCGATATTTTCTCTCATTTTTTATTATTCTCCAACATATGTATTCTCTCCACATCATGTTATAGGCAGAGAAATGATTTTCGGATGGAATATATTCACCATTTTTCTTTTCTTGTTGTAATATCTTATATAATATTTTTCCTTTTTTATTTTCCTTACTGCAAGCCAAAATACATTAACAGTATTAAACGTCAGCATATATAAATTATCTATATGAGATGAAATTTCAATTTCTTCTGTGATAGTATTAGAGTTTCTCATTCTTCTACTCGAAAGAAAAAAAGGAAAAATCAATTATAATTAGAGAATACATAAACAACTAAGATAATATTGCGTCTAAAATTTGCGTTAGATATTTTTTGTTTTGTTATGTCCTTTCAAATAATTATATTTATTATAATATTAATGAAGCTGAAACAAATCCTAAATATTTATAGGAATAAGTTAAAGACAAATTCCAAATTTAAGATGTATAAGAGGAAAGGAAAAAAAGAAAAAAAAAGAAGAAGATGAAAATGGTCACTAAAAG
>Ga0209700_102877_pt1 | contig 34087 bp, 13 predicted proteins | sample SiratroredBW_FD_187528 | JGI IMG/M metagenome (GOLD analysis project Ga0209700, IMG submission 187528) | Root nodule microbial communities of legume samples collected from California, USA - Siratro red BW (SPAdes) (version 2) | ecosystem: Host-associated > Plants > Roots > Nodule | place: USA...
AAAAATAATATTATATATATATATATATATATATATATATATATATATATATATATATGTATGTATATTGTAGCTAATAAAGTGAAGATTCGGGGAAATCATTGGAAGAAGACAAGAGCAGAAAAAACATTCGATCTAGAAAACAATATTGGTTCTGGTTGTGGATGGTGTATGCCCCTGTTTGAAAAGGAGGTCCCCGGAAAAGAACAACTCAAGCATAAGATTTGGATAAAAGTTGAATCTGCAGTGTCATTTCGCAGAGATTTGATGCTGGAAGCAATTAAGGAGATTTGAGATGTGACACTCTTGCCATTAGAAGAAGAGGCAGGGAAGCGGGCAACGGGAACACCATGGCTCCTAACTGATGGGCATTACCTTAGGAATTGACTAAACAACAACGTAGAATCTTTCCAAAGATATGGTCCTTAAACCCTAGCGACACAGTTAGGTTTTTTCTACAATGTCAAAACATGTTACCAATCTCTTTGCTTTAACCCCCAACACCAACATCATGCGGATTTTGGATTTTTCCAACAAATGAAAATCTGATGTTTTTAATGCAAACTCCACGTTTGGCTATTTAGCCATAAACTGACAAACGCAATTAGTGACTCAATTCCTTTGTCGCATCCTTGGTAAGGGATGATTTTCATGTTTTTTCTTCTATTTCAAACTTTTCTGTTAACAAATGATTTATTTTCTAGGGAATTCCACACCCATGTGAAAGAGTTTTCCACAGGTACATGTCAGTAAATCTTAAAAATTACACTGAAACTCCTTGTTTAGGTAGTATTACACTCATGTCTCTTGTTTTTTTATCGTATAAAATACTTTCTAAAATTTATAATGTCATGACAGAGACACCTTCTGCTTTAAATATAAAATTACCATGTGATTTTTTTTTTTTTGTCTTTGTCATGTAACTAAATTAAAAGTGATACATGTGTTTTACAAACTTCTTTGTTTGTGTGTATTTGTCTGAGCTACATTTTAAACAGTGTCTTTGTAGTAAGAAATGAGTTAACATTTTCTTCTTCTTATGTACTTCAACAAAAGTTTATTTATTAGGATTCACAAATACGTGCATCAAGGCTAAAACGAAAATTCTGATTCAACTGGCATACTCCAAGGAAAGAAAAACACAACACTACATTGATTTGTTCATTAACGCATAAATTTTTATAAATGAAAATAAACACATTTTTCCTCGTGAAAATGGTTAGGTAAATTCGGTCTTAATCTTTCAAACATATCATGGATTTGTCTTCATAAATTAATGTTTTCAAATAATATCATGTACCACCTAATAAGAAGTCAATAACATGACAAACATTCCGTCATATCATGTCTATGATCCTTGGCATGTAACACAACATGTCAACATGTGTATATCAAGTCATAAATAAGCGATGATCAGAACAATTTTCAGAAATTATTCAAATTCATGAAACCTCAACATCAAATAAAATAAAAACATATTGTTGTACAAAATACACTCTGGTTGGACAGGTTTGGATGAGAAATACAGGTGCAGCGAGTTCTCGACGGACAAATGGCCCATCCGAACGTGGGAAGAGAAAGATAAGAGGATCTAGACATAGATTATGGTACCCATTCATGTACTTCCTATCTGCATTCATCGACCTGTGTCCTGGGATGGGACCATTTTTGTTACACTTAGAACAAATAGGATGAAAAAAAAAAAAAAAATTACCATTCACTCTTACTGATTATGGATATATATGTCTATAATAAAGGATACTAGAAGCTCACATAAAGGACTAGAGAGTGAAACTGTGAATACAGATTAACTATATGTGTTTTCACTTTATGTATTAAAAAAAGAAAACCATTTTTATAGTATTTATTTCCTCATATTTTCGAATGGGTTAGTTGGCTCTAGGTTTATTCTCTTGTGAGAAAAAAAGAGGGACGGATTCTAAAGTAAGCCTGGACAACATAGATTTCAAAAGGATAACAGAATTGGATAATGAATGGTCGATTAGGAGGATAATTGAAGATGAGGTTGGAGAGGGAACTCTAAGAGTGTGATGGAGCAAAAAGTACAGGGTTTAATTTTAATTTTATTAAAAAATAATTGAAAAATAGTTAAGGCTGATATACAGAGTGCAGTGAAAAGTTTTTTTTTTTTTTTTTAAATATAGAATTTGTCCTGATGAAACAAATGTTTTTCTATTAGCTTTATACTTAAGAAAGATAACACGATGAAGTTGGAAAATTATAGACCTATTTCATTAGTACAGAGTACTTAAAAAATTATATATGAGATTCTGGATTCTGGTTAAGAGATTGAAAGAAGTCTTAATAAAGTAATAGATATTAAAAAATCAGCTTTTCTAAAGGATAGATGGCTCTTAGATAGTGTATTGATTGTAAACTAAACAGTAGATGAAGTTAGGAGGTAGATCGAGGATTACATAATATTTAAAGTTAATTTTGAGAAAGCTTATGACCCAGTTAATTGAAAGTTCTTGGTCTATATGATGAGTAGACTAGATTTTTATTAAAAATATGCAATATTAAAAATGAATTAGATGGATTAGGAATTTTATGGAATCATCTTCAGTATCAATTCTAATTAATGGAAGTCTCACAACAAAATTTAAGTATAAAAAGGGACTAAGACAATGAGATCTGTTAACACCATTTCTATTTTTTATAGTAGTAGAGGGATTTTCAGATAAGAGATTTGGGATAGCAGAAGGAAAAGGCTTGTTAGAAGGTATAAATGTGGCGAGAAGAGAAGTCAATGTTACATTGTTACAATGTGCAAATAACAAAATGTTCATTTATAAAGCTAATATACAAAACATAATTATCACTAAGAATTTGTTAAAATGCTTTGAATTAGTTTTGGGTTTAAAAGTAAATATGAATAAGAGCAACCTAGCTGAGTTAGGGATACAAAGCATAATATTGGAAAAATATTTGGTTGTTATGAATTGTAACATTTTGTCAATACCTTTCGTTTATTTAGTCATTCCAACTAGAGGCAATCATAAAAAAAAAATTGGAATGAGTTGTTTGAAAAAAAAAAATAAGTTGTCTAAGTGGAGGGGTACGGGGACAAGAGGGGAGAAGAATAGCGTGGATAAAGTGGGATCAACAATGTAAGATCGAGGATTAGGGGTTAAGGACTTGGGTGGGGTAAATATGGCTTTGTTAGGGAAATGGAAACAGAGGTTAGGTAAAGAAGAAAAAAGATTATGAAGAGATGTCATAAAATCTAAATATGGATCTTGAAACAGTTTGAACCAAGTTAAGGGCAATGCAAACGAATCCAATTGAAGGAAGAATTTGAAAATGATATGCAATAATGGTGTTCAATGAAATTAGTTCGATGATGGAACAATGTGGAATGTAGGTTCTAGAGATAGTGTTTTATTTTGAGAGGATGTACAGACGGGAGAAGAGGCACTTAGAGAGAAATTTTCCAGATTAAATGCTAACTTTGAACAAAAGGTTGGTTAAGCTTAGTGAGGTTGGAGTATGAAATGGGAAAGTCTAAAGTGAAAACTAAGTTGGAGAAAGAGTTGGTTTGAGTAAAAACATTCGATGATTGAAGATCTCGAGAAAAAGTTGTAAGACTGTACCATACATAAAAACAGGAAAGATGAGTGGGTTTGAAAAGGTGACAAATTACAAGAATACACATTTATGAATATATATATATATATATATATATATATATATATATATATATATATATATATATATATATATATAAAAGAAGTTGGCTATTGAATGAATGGTAAAGAATATGGAAGTATTTATCATTTTTAAAAAGTAAAAACATTACCACCACTCACTTATGTGCTTGAAGAGCATTACAAAATAGGTTAATAACTCTTATTAATATAAAAAAAAGAGATATTCAACTAGTTGATAACATGTATATTACGTGTGGTTTAGAAAAAACAATCATAATCACCTGTTAATAATAGTAATAATAATAATAATTGTAATAATAATAGTAATAGTAATTATTATTATTATTATAACTTGATATTAAATTAAAAATATTAATATTGCAGAAAATGGATTGTAAAGTGTAATAATTAGCAATTTTTTCAGCAAAATAAAAAAAATTATATTATTAATAATATCTTATTCATTTAGTATAAAGTGATTGAATTATAATTAAGATAGGTAAACTATAGGTTTATTTAGCCCCAACAAAAATCCGTTTAACTTTGCTATATATATATATCAAATAAGTAAATTACTTAGCAACTGTTATTTTAGTGACAAAACAAGTGTTAAAGATCCTTTTTAACACCTTTAACTAATTTTTAATTAAAAAAATCTCATTCTCACCTGAGTGACATGTTATTGTCATGTCAACATCTGTAGCCATTACAATTGTTTTTCTCAGAACAGTTCTACTATTAAAATTATACAATTGAAAAGAAAGAAATAAAAAGTTATACCTTTATGCATAATAGGATACAACAAAAGTGGAATTGAATATTCTATACCCAATTCATACTGATATTTTTTTATTGGTAGACCCTAATATCTTTTATTGAGATAAGTAGAAGTGATCAAACAAAAACCTTACATGAAAAATTTGAACTCAAACCTAATTGTTAAATCAAAATAAATCTACATCACTAATATTCATGTTAATACTTATACATGAAATTATAACAATATTTGTGTGAGAGCACAATGTTTTGATGACAACTCCACTTCCAAGCACCCTCTGTGTAGGATGCCTACATGCACTAGTAAAATTCATTGCCAAATAAATATTGAGAACACATAATGGCTTCATTAATTTGTTGCAAGAATGATCCTTACCTTATCGGATTGTAAAGGGTTAGAAACATATTGTCACTGGAAAGTTTGCTTGCTTGAAGGGCTACCCATCTTGTCTGTTACAATGATAGTGTTGAAAAAAAGTAGACAGAGTGATATATATTGAGAGCTAATGATTACTGTGCTGTATTATTGGCCCAGCAACACATTACTTTCTTTTACCTCCTTTGGTTTCAGTACATGCACATTATTGATCCCTCTTACCTAATGAAAAGTGAAAAAGAAAAAGCAAATAAAGGAGATATAGTATAAAAGAAAGTGAAAATGATATGTATTCAACTTTTCTAGAGACACAGAAGTGTAACTCAGATGTTAGACTGATTTTCACTTCTCATTTTAACACATAAATAGGTGTGCGAATATGTGAAATGGACACAAACTTTCTCCATAATCAAAGTTGAATCAAATATAAGTGCCAAGTTTAAATTCTAACTTTTGGTGTGATGATCATCATTCATCCATTCTGGGCCAAATGATATGGTAGTGTCAGTGTCCAATTCTTAATATGTCAAAGATCAAAACAATCAACTAATTTTCCTTTTATTCAATGACCTTAAATATTGAAATTTGTCATCCTCTTATCCATACACAGTACTAGATGCCAGCATGAATTTAATGTGTGGCATGCGACAAAAAAGTTTGGAATCCTTTGAGGCTGTGATGTAAATCGGTTGCTGAAGCTAAGATAATGCTATATACATATATCATATCACTTTAGAAAAGCACTGTTAACCATAACCAAATCTTTGGAATGTATTTTAATAAACAGTGTTTTCTTAGCTTAAATGATTGTCTAAATTAAACAACAAGGAATGTGCAATGTATTTCTGCTGTTTGTAAACTCCACTCGATCACCCTCTCCTATAATATAGGCAAATGACCACTCTTTCCACAACATCAAAAGCAGAATATGATAACATTATTATTTTAAACTTAATAGAACATATTCAAGGTATTGTATAACACTATTAATAGAACTATAATATAAGAAAACAAAATAATTGAAAGTAAATCTATATATACAAAATATGAGAATATAAATGAAGGAAAACTCAAAATATAATTTTATCTATAAATAAAATTTAAATACAAATTATCAATTCCTATCATTTTACATTATATGAATGTGTAAGTGAAGAGGAAAACTTGCAAAATTGCAGCAGTTCCTTGTTCCTTCTGGTTAGGCAGGTGGGAACCATATTTCTCCCCGTTAGTTAGTGGCCGTTAAATCAAAAGCTACACAATTCTAAATGCTTATATACTTTTTTTCGCATCCATAAAACTTCTGTTCAACAATGATCGTGTGCTAATTTCCATCAAAAACCCATTGGATCACATTCATGCATAGTTCCAACAACTCACTCCAATAGTAGATTCATGTAACATAGATTCAGAAAAGGTCAATTAAAAATTGAATAAGATGTTTAGTCACAAACAAAAGTCACCAGACACACTGCTGAGAACAGTACATTTCAAGTTTCTGTTAGTCCCAAGAATAGGAGGAAAATAAGACTAAGAAGAAAATTAAGGATATTGTCAAAGAAGAATCCAATGATAAAAAATATATCTAAAAGTCTTCAATCAAGTTAAATTGTTTCACTTGATCACTTTAGTTAAATTGTCCTTAGTGAGAGAAAGTTGATACCATTAAAGATTTACTACCCTCCCTTGCTACAAACTTTCGTTGAAAGAAATCTTGAACCCCCTTCTTTATTTTTATTGGTTCCTCAATCCTTGTTTCTTGAATGTTGAATCCTGTTATTCCATTTTTTAGTCTCTTATTTTAGATTTTTGTTTGTCCAAGGTTTCTTGTCTCAAACCTACTTTGTTTAATTCTGTGAAGGTTTTAGTCTCATTATCCAAGTAGTAATCTTCGTACAATCTATCTAAAACACTGATTGTCTCAATCAACTTTCGTGAGAAAAGATAAGTTTCAAGTCTAGAATCACCTTATTCCAATTTTTTACATCCTTTTTGAGTCTATTCATCTTGTCTTTTAAAATATAAATGTCATGCCCCTTGATTTAATATCTTTCACCACTTTTTGACCATCTCTCTAAATCAAAAAATCATAAACAATGGATGTATAATCCTAAAGAATCTTGGTGTCCAATTAGTAACAATTGATTTCAATACCAAAGCTTAATTATTTGATATTTTTCTATCAAGCACATATTGGAAACATATAGGGCATTGATCTAACCATTTCCTTATACAAGAATTTTGTCAATCCTGTTTTTTCGCTCTATTTTTCTTAAACCATATAAACTTTTGTCTCCCAATAAGGGCATCGACGTTAAGCGTTGAACATCTATATTTCCTTTTTTATAAATGTCGTTTTGTCTTTTTTACCTTTCCTTTCATCTTCCTTTTCTATTGAATTAAAGTAATCTATTATGCACCATTGATTATTGTTGTTGCTACATTTTCAACAACCACTGTCTCCCACAACCTCCTCTTCTCACTACCAACATATGAGGTGTAAACATTGTCCATTGTATATTATATCTCATTTTTTACCCACCTAAAATTTAACCTGAAGTAGTCCTAGCCTAAGAAAACTCTTATGATTCAAATCTGTCTTTCCAACATATGGTTATGATTCCCATTCCTTGCTCACTATCGGTACAACCATCCGATCAATATTCCTCATTCCTAATTTTGAAACACACTTCCTTACCAACACTCTCTAGTTTAGGTTCTTTCTCTTCGAAAACACTTCCTTAACATTAATGTTTAGAGTCTTAATATAATGATGCTAGATGTTCATTTCACTTCTTTATGTTTTCCATGTATGGGATATCTCGTTGCTCCATATTCTCCAACTTTTTTATCATAATTTTCCTAATCTAATATTTTTAATAACAAAATCCCCATATTATATTTTTTTAATTGCCTTTACTGGTCCATTTTTGAGCTAAAAGATCCTATTGCGATTTGCAATTCTACCTTGAGAGATATTGTTCCTATATGAATAAATCGATAACCTTAGTTGTTATTGTTGTTATTGGTTATTTGCCAATGATGAAGAGGGTCCTTAAATGATGACAACTGGTTAGTGATTTTTATTTGTCATGCCACCTAGATGCGGTAGAAATTTTGAAACAAAAATGTCATTAGAGTTAACAATATTTAGTATGCTAGGACAAGAATAATATCATTTGTAAAGAAAAAAAAAAAACTAGATACAAAGTGTTGTTTATGTTATTTTCCATAATCATTCGTATAATATTTTTAATCCAAATATTTATATTATACCAATTATTGAAATAAAAACTCAAATTCTACTTCAATAGCCACACAGATAGCATCTAACTAACCGTATCTAAATTTTATCCTTTAGCAAAAATCATTAAAAAATGACTTTGTTTTAATGTTTTATTTCCCTAATTTTACGTCAATTTAATCAACGACCCTGCTATTACCCCGTATAAGTTACTATGTCGAACAAATAAAGGATAATGCAAATTTGTATAGACTTTTTGAACGACTGTTTTAGTTGACGGGAAAAAATAATTTTTCTATAGACCGAACTAATAATCGTGTTAGACTTTAGCATGTGTTATGCTTTGGTCCATTCAATTCATACTAATATTTTTTTTCACTTTAAAAAGAATACAACATTTATTTCTATTCATTAATACACGTTTTGAAATGCATTAGAAAACCGCGGTGCGAAGAAAAAAAAAACTCAACATCTCTTAGTTACAAAATAAATATACAATCAAGATGTGTGTGTATATATATAAATATAGATATATATTTAAAAATAATGATATAAATAATAAATATATAATAAAAAATAAACTAAAAATAGTATTATAAATTTATATTTTCTTTTCATTTCTTTTTTATTTCTTCGAACCAAATCACTTTCATTTCTAATTTTTCTTTTCATTTTATTTCTTTCCACTAAAAAAAACTAAGAAAAGGTGTTTGTGATTTGGAAAATGAAATAATAATAATAATAATAATAATATTTTTTTGGTATTACTAATAAAGTGGTACTGTTAATAAAAAGGACGATTTGTCTTTTAAAGAAAGTATGGATTGACTCTTTTTATTAATAAAAAATAAAATATCTAGACATTCGGAGCATTTTAAAGGATATTCTAACTCGTGAAAAATTATTTAAGATTGTAGAGTGTTCCTTCCCTTACACATTACACATTATTCAGATATCTAGACAAGGTCATGATACCTACCAAAATAGAAATTATATAAGACAAATTTGTTACAGCACATTGGAGTTGATAAGAAAGAGTGATGAGAATTGCACAAACGATCCTTAATTGACTGATGAAATGTCAATCATTTCATAATTGAGACAGCACGCATCAATGAAATTAATGGGATAAAAGTGACAAATGAGACATAGTGGTATATATATAGTGACAAAATATGCTCTTCCCATTGCCACTCATAAAACGAGCATAAACAACTGGGGTTGCAGTGTCTGGTTGGTTCAAAGGATTTGGATGATGAGTTGTTACAATGTCACTGACCACCAGAACATGCATGCAACCAAACATAAATGTAATGAAATGTGTATATGTTGTTGTTTGATGATGATGATAATGTTGAGATGAAGCAACAAGGAGAACAAGAAGAAGATGAAAATGCAGAGATAGGAGACATCTATGCTCTGTGTCACATAGTACTTCCTCAAATTCCATGCACGTACGGCTCTGTATTGCTTGCAGCACTATAAGCCAATCAAAGTGACATGGATACGATGGTGTTTTTGGCACTGTGGATTGAAAAAGCTGCTGCTGTTGTTGTTTTTGTTCCTTTCTCTGCCTGGCTTAGATCCCCATAAAGATCTCCAATATCTTATAAACAGTTCCCCCACAACTTTCTCTCTCTTTCCCATTCCTTTCTTTCATTTTCTCACATTCATGCATGCCAAACTACTGGCAAATACATCTAACCATCAAAAGTCTTGTTATCCATAAATATTCACACATAATTGTTTATTGTGGTGTATCCTTTTATTTTATGTATACCAACATTTCAGAAGTAAAAATACTGTTTTATTAACCCTTGGTTAAAACATTGTCTAATGTACAAGAGAAATTTCGCAACAGACTAATTTATCAATGCTTAAAACTATCACATTTTTATTTTAATTTAAAAATAATTAATTAATTTTTTAATTATTTAAGTATTTTTAATTGAATCTTTGATAAAAATATTTATTGAATATAAAAGGTTTTATTAATTTTGTTTAATTATTCAATTTTTTAATTTTTTTCATCAAGAGAATGACATTATTTATGTCTGGTCATTCTTGAATTCTCCAATTAACTTGTGTTTTCTCTCATAATATTTTAGTCAACTCACTCTTAAAGAAAGAATGAACAAATTGACTAATGAGTTAAAGAAATTAAAAAAAAACGAATTGATTAATAAAATAAAAAAATAGAAATAAAAGTCATGTCATTTCATTTATGACAAAAATAAATGACATATATTTAAAAGAAAATAAAAAGTATTTTAAATGTTAAATAAAACAAAAATTCTTAATAAAACACTCAATTTCAAATATTTAAATATATAAATTAAGTATTTTAAAAAATACAAGTATGAGTTATATTAGTTTTTATTTTTTGGCTGACAAAAAAATTGTTAGTCTTTTTAAGGAATTATTGTGTCTAAGTAGTATGATTTTCAGGTATGAATTATGGGATTTTTTGTCTCATTATAAATTAATGCTATTTTTTAGCTTGTTATATAAACTTTTGAATCAGGAATGGGGAGTTTTTCCCTAAAGTATAAGTATGATTATGGCTTTACTAGTGCCATTATAGGGATTGATCGGAATATTGGGCTGCATGTGTAGTGTATTGCTTATGATAATACACAGGAAAAAGTGTGGAATATTCAATCTCAGTCGCTGGTGGTGGCAACATATTACATCTCTATTCTATTCCCAAGTTGAATTTGAATTTCACCAATAATTTACAAGACACGTAGGTGGACCTACACAACAAGGGTATGGAATTATGTTAGGGTATATATTTTGAGGACACGAAAATTCACTTTACAAAGAGAAACCCTTTTCCTCTTGGTGCTATTATTTTTTCCCCTCCTTCTTTTCAAGAGATAAGGAGATACTCGTTTCGTTAGGTACAAGACCTAACTATCGCTGTTTCAACATGTGACAAGGTAAGCATAATTATGTGCTCATCAGTTCCTGGATTTCAGCATCTCCAACATAAATTCATCGCTAGCTAGCAATTTATAACAACTCTTCTTTTTATTATTATTTTTTCTTCTGTATTTATTAGTCATGCATGAAAAACTATCGTCAAAGATTACAATCTTCAATGTGAAGCATGATAGAATATATATGTTCTACAGAAACATACTTGGTGGAGGGTCTTGGAATATGATAGCTCCTCTTACCAGCGAGATCTATTGGTCAAAGATTGTTCTTTGAATGCCCTTTGTTGTTATTCTGATTAATTTTGCCTCCCAATCAATGTCCTTGTCTTGGACCTGCAATTTCACATTTGTTTGCATTTGGCTATTCCCTAAAACAACAATTCGGTACATATATTTTATACAGTTCAAATAATTGTGATATGTATATATATACATACATATAAATATTACCAACTAGAAAGCTAGCCATAGCCAAAATTAAATTATTATTATTAAACAGTTCACTGGATTCTATTGCGTGTGCATAGCATGCCATTGTTTTCTTCCTATATTCTGATCAAAGGCATGCCAGGTGCTTATCATTTTTTTTTTTATGTTCACTCATCACGTAAGGCTTGGCAAATTAATTAATTAGGTGTAGTTCAATCAGTAAGCATTGCTAATTAATTATTTGATCCTCCAACTTGGTGGTATCTGTCACCTTTATTATGTTTGGCTAAGAACATGTTAAAACTGGGGTGAAGAAAATCATGTCATGTAGAGACATTCATATGGCTTATCTATTCTGAATGAGGCACATTCTTGTGTTACGGTTAGCTTTCCTTTTCCTTGATAACATACATGTTGGAATAGATCATGCTCTTGAACAAATCTTGGCCCCAAGAAAATCTGGTGTGATGTCTCTCTCAGTTCCCATTGACATCACCCTTCCAAGAATTAGAAAAGTTTAATGCAATAGTTTCATCCAAGGGAAGAAGTCCATGGTCCCGGGAAAGAAAATCTTCAGAGATCCTTTTGATAATTACCCGATTTTGACTCTCTCTTTAAATTCTCAAAATTAAAAATTCAATTGGTAATATAAAATATGAACAGTGTTTGAATTGACTAATTTTGACCAATCTTTGACCCTTGGATAAGAATCCAACGGCTCAAGTTCAAGTGCATTGTTTATTTATATTGCTATGTCATTGCCAACAATGGAAGAAGCCTGTGGGTTCTGTTGCTGGGAATCTTGGTGATTATGATGATGAGACAAACACGATCACAGAAAAAGCAAGCAACTATTTTGGAAGGCATAACACTTCATTAATTGCTTGATTAAATTTATTTTTATTCCTAGTAGCTCAGTTTCATTGCTTTACACAAGACTTCATGACTTTTGATGAAGGACCAAACACAATCTCTCCATCTTATCTTTGAATTTGACATTTAGCATCATCCCTTTACACACAATGCACAATTTTTTTTTGTTACAATGTACAATTTGGTTTGCATATTTTTCTATCCCAGTGAAAAATAATGAAAGGGCAATCATCAAATTTTTGTGAAAGTAATTAAAATTATTCATCATGTATGAACACATATACTTTTTAAAATATAAAATAAAATAATCTAATAGATTTTTTCACAATATTTAGCACATTTAAGGGGTATCAAATGATTTTGAAAAAATCAAAGAATTAAATGAAAATTGGAACAAAATCCTTATTTAATCCTCTTATAATTAATCCACCCCCATTCTCTCTCTATCTCTACATGTGTTTGTGAAATTAAATATTTTCCCATATCCTCCTTTATCATGCAAAGTCCTCTTCCATTCTATATATAGCCCCTACCTCCTCCACCTCCATTCCCCACTACAACAAACACCAACAACCAAAAAATTCCATCCACACTAAATCAACAAACCACTCTCTCTTCTCTCATCTCCCATTCTCATTCTCATTCTTTCCCTCCAAACCAACAAAATGGTAGCTGAAAAGCACCCTTCCCCCACATACTTCATCCTCCTACTCATAACCATCACACGTTTGATCTCCACAGTGGGAAAAACCTCCCAATGGAAGGCTGTTTTACCAGCGGAGCTTGCTGCAGTAGACCAAGATGTCTTCCACAAGCTCCGCGGAGATTCCGAAGCTCTTCAAGGAAGAGCTTCCAAGGACTACGGCAACTTTGCCCGGGAAGTCCCACTGGCGGTCTTCCACCCGGCGTCGGCGCATGACATCTTGCGGCTGATCAAGGCGTCGTACAAGGGGGCTGTCCCCTTCAAGGTGGCGGCGAGGGGACAAGGGCACTCCACACGGGGGCAGGCGATGGCACGTGGCGGCGTGGTGGTGGACATGGCAGGGTTCAGAGAGAGGGGCAGTGGGGTGGGGATAAGGGTGAGCAACACGGTGGACCCTTCGGGAGGTTACTTTCACTACGCTGATGTTGGAGGTGAACAACTTTGGATCGATGTTCTTCACGCCACGCTCGAGCATGGACTTGCACCTCTCTCTTGGACGGATTACTTGTACTTGACAGTGGGAGGAACTCTCTCCAATGCTGGCATCAGTGGCCAAACATTCCGCTATGGTCCTCAAATCTCCACTGTTAGTGAAATGGATGTCATCACTGGTATATATCACACTTTCATTTCTCACTCACTACCCTATAATATACAATATATAATGACAAACCTAGATATAGTATCTTAAACTGTTGTTGGTTATATCATTTTCCAATCAGAATTAAAGTTTCACTTGATAAAACTTGAACTCTGATAAGAAAATGACCACATAAAGTGAAGTTTATATCTAAGTTTTGTTTATTGGGAGTGTCAGGGCTCTTAGATTTGTAAAGGTGTTCTAACAACCATCTGAATTTAAATAATCAGGGTTTTAATATTGTGAGAATTGGTCATTGGACACCTTGGAAAGTGTCACAGCTTGGAAAGGAAGGAAAGAGGGTGATTGGAAGAAGAAAGGAAATAAAATAATTGAGGCAACCAAGGTGCCGTGGTTGTGAATGTTTTTAGAACTTCATTGCAACTTCGGGTATAGTGGCGTTTGTTGATATTTTAAAGGAAAGAAATTGAGAAGTTTTAGTGCATCGGACTGCGACTGCGATGGAAATTTATAAAATCTTGCTTTCTAAACCTGTTCTTTGTTTTTTAATAGGATTATGAGTTTCACAGACTCGATTTCGTTTTATATTATTTTAATCTAACACTGGATTACTCGGTCAGTTATGGCCTTCTACCTATTCTAGTTTGTTTAGAATATATTGATATACTACTACTGGTCCAAGTCGTATTTTCGTCAATTGTTTTATTAAAAATATAAACTGGCAGCTGAATTTTGATTTGCTCAAATGTTTGTTAAAAGAACATGTGCATGCATGCAATTATGTATATTATTATTACTTTTTAATCAAGTTTTGGTTTGGTTCAGGAAAGGGAGAATCTGTGACCTGCTCTTCTCAGATGAATTCAGAGTTGTTTCACGCTGTTCTTGGAGGTTTAGGACAATTTGGAATTATAACAAGGGCAAGAATTGCTCTTGCGCCAGCTCCGAAGAGGGTACGTTTAAATCTTCAGAATTGACTAGGACTTTGTCTTGTAGCTTCTTCCTCCAACATTTCATATAGTAACGCCAATTCTACATGTTATATTATTCAACCATCTAGCTTTACGGAAGCATCAAATGTCCTTGTCCTAAAAGCTTCATGTCATCATTTTTCTTGGCACCCCATTCACATACACAAGTTTCACATTATGTTAGTGCACATTGGTCATCCATGAGAGCATATATGAAAACGAAATTAAAGGTGAACAACGTGGATTCCTGAAATTTAAAAAGCATTAAATTCTTTGTTCTAGGAAAAATGTATATATCATAGCTCAAAGTCTTTTTCTTGAGACCTTAAGCCGACCAATAATTAGGCTCGTATTATCCTCTCTCGTCAACGACCCAAACTCTAATTTCTTCATCAAAAATCAACTGACTAACAACTGTATTTGAAAAATACTACCAAAACCATAGGCCCATACATAAATATGTTTCCACCAGAAAGGATATGAAAGTTGGTGAGTGAGATGATTGAATTCAATTCACATAAGGATTTGAGCAAGAAGTACTCTAGTAGTACTATTTGATGGGACTCATTGCATAAACCATAATCATGTGGTCATTATTGTTTTTCATTTGTACGATGATGAGTTAATGAACGGTGAATTTTTTTTGTTGGCAGGTTAAATGGGTTAGACTTCTGTACCATGATTTTTCTGCTTTTACCGAAGACCAAGAACAATTAATCTCAATCACTGGAAGGAAACAAAATATTGGTCTGGATTATGTGGAAGGGTCGTTGCTAATGCACCAAGGACCCATAAATAATTGGAGATCTTCTTTCTTCCCTTTAGCCGACCATGCTCGAATAATTTCACTAGTAACTAAACACAGCGTCCTCTATTGCCTAGAAGTTGCCAAATATTATGATGGCCAAAGTGAAAACAATGTGGACAAGGTACATCCCCATTCATGTGCAATTGTCCTTTCACTTTTAACCCTTTGTCACACTCAATGTTATTATAATTGTAATGTTGTGAGTAACATTCTTATATTCATGTTGGTGTAGGAACTCCAAGTTTTACTCCAAGGATTGAGCTACATCCCAGGATTTTACTATGAAAAAGATGTCTCATTCGTTGAGTTCTTGAACAGAGTCCGAAGTGGAGAGTTGAAGCTACAGTCACAAGGACTGTGGGATGTTCCTCACCCGTGGCTTAATTTGTTCATACCAAAATCTCAAATCATGGATTTTGATTCAGGCGTGTTCAAGAACATCATCCTTAAACGAAACATCACCACAGGACCTGTCTTGGTTTACCCCATGAATAGAAACAAGTAATTGAGCTCAACTATCTAATCTCAATTCATGTTGTTGTTAAGAAAATGTTAATCCCTCTTTCCTAAAATATCAATTGTTATTTTCTCTCTCAATCTCCATGCTTTACTTGTTTCCTTTTTTTGAATGTTTGAAAATGACATTTTTCACAAACAAGTTTTATTGTTATACCAATTAAATAGCATCAGTTGTACATTTGTTCTCTTTACTCACTTGAAATTGTAAAAAAATTCAGGTGGGACAATAGGATGTCAGCATCAATACCAGACGAGGATATCTTCTACACAGTTGGATTTTTGCATTCAAGTGGGTTTGATAATTGGAAGGCCTATGATACTCAAAATAAAGAAATTTTGCAATTTTGTAATGATGCTGGGATCAAGATTAAGCAATATCTTCCCCACTACCGCACACAAGAAGATTGGACAAACCATTTTGGCCCTAAATGGAGGACTTTTGTAGAAAGAAAACAGCAGTTTGATCCAAGAATGATTCTATCACCTGGACAAAGAATCTTTAACAATTAAACCACCTTTTTAAAACTATTTTTCCTCAAAATAAACAACAAAAAAAGAGGTTACACATATGGTGGGACTACCTAAGTTAGCTAGCTGGCTCAGCACAAGTGTACACATAGGACCCAGAGTTCAGATGATAGGCTTTGTACTTGTTTTTGTTAAGAGGGTGGGGTTAAAAGCTGCATGACTTTGGCATATATGTAGATCAGGTTACACATACTTTAGATACGTTAGGTTGACAAAATCATGTGTGAAAGATGCACACAGCTAGCTGTACCTTTCTTTCTCTCACTCTCTTTCTCTCTGTCCCTCATTTCTCTATCATCACCACACAAAGATTAATTGCATGCTTAGTTTTTCATCTCACAAAAACCATTCTTCATAATTTTCATTTTTTTTACATCTCCAATATGAGTTTGAGATTCAAAATTTAATCTCATTAATACAAGTTTTCAACTTAATGAACAAGAGAAAACCATCTGCAGGGTCGATTTTTATCACGTTCTGATCCTACATGAATTCTTAATCCGTTCAATGAGTGTGTTTGGTGCATTATTATTATTATAATTTTGGTTTTGCCTTCCTAATTTTGAACATGGGCACCCTAGCAATAATTGAGATCCTAGGTTAAGGAGGAACATCATTATTGTGTCTAAATTGAGAGTCCTAGCTGTATGGCATAATAATAAATCATCGTAGGTTGCTAGATAGATGTGATAACGCCAAATGCCCTCAAATACTATAATCTCCATTGCGAGATCCTTACTCTTAATTATATATCATTGAAAAGATTATGCTGCTTTACAAGAGAATACAAGAAAGCAACTCATTGCTTCTTAATTAATCTAAAGAATCATTCAATAAACAAATGGTATTGTATATAGGATAATTTAAAGATCAAGTTTGATATAATTAGAATGGTTACAAATTCATCGAGCTAAAAATCTCATATTAGGTACACATAAATAAATAAAAAAATGAGTAAAAAGATAAACAAACTTGTTCACTTACGATTTTTGAGTTAAAAACGATGTTTTGCTTTTTTATATGAAATTATTATGAATTACTACTACGGAATCTCTTCGGTGTATTATTAAAAAGCAAGCAACACGAATTTGTAAGAAAATTAACCTCTAAACACGTATATACAAAACTTTAATAGAAATGGTTTAAGAACACAAAAACAATTAGTTTTAGAAGGGATTAATCTTCTATTATGGGGAAATATCCTATTTCATAGAAAAGGAAGTTTAGGCATGAATCATTGCAGAAACCAAGGAATGCAATCTACGTATCTCAATTTTGCGAAGAATTTGGGAATATTGTAGTATATCACTGAAAGGACACACAAGTGGCAGAGATGAATATTTTAATTTAAAGTTTTAATTGGATTCTAAATATTTTCCCCGGAAAAAAAAATCAAGTCAATTGCAACTAGACAGCAAGAAACAAAAAATGCAAAAATGTGTCTTCGTGATAATGAAGGAATACATCAATGACGACAATAATTATAAAATAAAATTATCTAAAGTCGTAAATATATGTTAAATGAATTTTTTTTCACAATTTAATAATTGGGAAAAAGATACTTGTCATGATACATAATCTACTAGCATTTTTTATATCATATTCTTTTAGGGTTTTTTTTTTTTCTTTTTCTGAATGGAGAAGCACCCTGGTATTCGTTTAGCTCTCACTTAGCTTTTCAATGTTTCTTTTTCTTTTCCAATATATATATAAAAGTTTGTTTTGTCAAGGCTTTCTAATAGTTTTTGTTAGAAAATAAAAGTTACGTCCTAGAGCTAGAAGAAAAACTTCGAAAACAATAAATTCTAGCTAAAATTATGGAAACCAAATACTCTAACTGGTGAGATCAGGATCAAATTAATAAAAAACGATGTGGAAATAGCCAATGATGTAAGGGAAATTTCAGTTTCTAAAACACATCAAAAGTGAAATAGGAAAAGAATGTTCTCAAACATACAAATTTTGAAAATATTTATATATAATAGACAAGCAAATGCAAATATAGTAATTATAACAACGTGGATTTTTGCCAAGTGGCCATGCATCATGCATGGCCTCATTGTTTAAAGGACTTGCATGTCCTAAAGCGATTTATTAAAGAAATAAAAGGAGTTTTTTTTATTAGAAATTGCGGAAAATTGCAAAAAGAGAGATTATACGTATCTAAAAAAAATCTCTTTTGATTTCTTAAATTTAGAACACTCAGCCTTGTTTAAATACTCTAATCATAATTTAGCCATTTCATATAAATGTTTTTGTATCTATTATAGCTAGCCATTCTTAGACCTATTCTTAAAGTTTGGGGAGGTATAAAATGCCCTAGATTCAAAACCTAACACCTTTACATTTCAAGGATTTATTCCTATAGTGCGCTCTAATAGATATATTCTACTTTTAATTTTTTTTTTCTCGAAAAAGGGGTTCACAACATGTTTGGTATAATTAGTACAACGTAAATGCCACCAATAAAAAACTAACATTTCACATGACAAATTGGAATATCTTAAATGTGTGGAATATTTAAGAAACAATAATAATAAAACAAAAGCAGTGTTGGATCGAATAGGAATAATTTTTTGCTTTTGGGGTATGAGACAGACCCACGAGTGCTTTTGTGGTGACAAAGTATTAAGCAAAGTTCTTGTTCTAATCAAATAATTAGTGTTCATTTAAATTAAAGCAAACCTCATCTAGTTGTCGTTCGTTCGTGTTATCCATCAATAAGAGCATTGAATTTCTTGCTATCGTATATTGTTAATTAACTAAGCAAGATTCCATAATAAAGTCACTGCGTTCTTTGCCCCATAAAGTGAAACTTTCCCTTTACTTTTGTGTTAACAACGTGCTTTGCGGCCACATTTGGGACCTAATTAAGTTTGATTAATTAATTAGAGAAATGGCTAATTGTAAGCAAAGAGGCCATGCAACACTTAATTCCTGCTTACAGGCAACAAGGAGACAGAAAAAGTTAGTAGCTTCATCATTTTGTTGACTTTTCTTGCTGCCTATAGAGTATCAATGCTTTATAGATCCATGTCTAATTGTTGTGCAAAATCTAGGACACGAAATCCCAACATTCACACAGTGATACTATGAAATTATGTGTGTTAATAATAGATTTTACAAGAATAATTTATTAATGTAACATTTCATTTATTATATCATGATAACATGTAATCATAACCAAATCGTAACTTCTTTGTCGCTTTCCGCAAATCCTCCTAAAGTTTGTCGCTGAATCACTTTGTTACCCGTTTGTTTTCCACTTCCAAACATCTTCACATTAGTTTAATTGAAAGTTATAAAAAAATTGCCTAATTTGCTAAAGTATGAACATTGTGCTCGTAATTAACTTAGAGCTTGTTGTTTAAGTTTGATCGATTTGCTTTGGAGGATTTTTCTGATCTGAGGGATTCCTTTTGCTTTTGGCTAAGATCAGAACCTATATCTTTATCTTCTATTAATAGCTTAATAGATATAGCCTAACATAATAATTAGATGCTTGGGGGCATCATAAGTGAGTGTCTTCAACAACCACACTCAAAGGGCATAACTAGTAAAAAGATTCTAAATCACTTTTTACATATCAATCCCTATTTTATGGTCAATATCTATCATAAAATGGCTTTCACATTTTGAGGTCTGAAATGGAGTGTGTTGAAAATTTTGAAAATAAGACTTTATAGTCTTTAATTAATGGATATTAACTTTTTGTTTATGATGTTTGATAATACTTTAATGAAGAGTTTCTCTTCTCATATTGTTATGGTTCTCTCGTATTATACAAATCTATGAGAGTGCAAGTTATGATAAATTCAAGACTTTTTTACTCAAAATTATCTCATTCATTTCGTTACTTGTGCACTTAATCGGGATCATAATTATTAAATCAATATTTTTTTCGAGGTTATATAAAGATTGTTATCATAAACTACAAGATGTTCTAAGAATTTTAAGTTTTAAATTCTTTTAATCAATTATATGGTATAACTTAATTTTTGTTTATAAATATGTCATAATTGTACATATAAAATATGTTAGTGGATGAATTGGTTTCACTATTGAAAAAAAAAAAACTTTTACAATATTTTCAATATATAAATTATTTACGGTTTGTTGTTTTGTTATATATCTTAAACAAAAACTTATAAGGTAAGAGAGAACTTAAAAGTGTAGTTTCATCCATTTACAACATAAAAAAAAGTGACTTCAAAAACACTAAAACTTCCAAAACTACTACTGTCATCATACAGAAATTGAAAACTAGAAACAAAATTCAGAAGGAAAAATACCAACAAAATTATTGAGACTGAATGTGCAGGAAATGTAAATATTTTCTCAAAAAGTATAACTAAAACTGAATGTAAGCTATTGTGTAGAAATTTATATTGCAGAATTTAACTACAGCTAAATTTAACACAAATCCTCTCATCAGTCAAATATGGCATCCAAGAACATGTATTTCATGAATTCTTGGTTTTCTTAATTTGCTCCTTTCTCATCATCTTCTGCAACAGTTTCATCTTTATCATCTTCCATATCTTCATCTGTGGCAACTGCCTCATTCTTCCTAAAGAATTGGGCATGATCCTAAGACCAGTTAACCAATATATCAAATTTTTCATATGGTCAAAGGGCCTACATAAGAGTTCATTGCAAAAGGAGATAAGATTATTGGTAAGTTGCTTCATAATTAAATTATTTATGATAACACGATTCTTACTTATTGTTAAAACTTTATTTTTAATTATATCTCTAACAACGATACTATTTTATTCTCAAAAGAAGTTTTGAAACTTCTTAAAAACTTTTTTCTGCATTGATATTTGAATCACAATAAGGAATTGAAAAATTACATAAAATTCATTTTTAAGTTTATATTTAAATATTCGTTTATACATTTGGGTTTAAATTCAATTAATTGTAATTCTAAAATATATTAAGGTGTGGATTGGTTTCTATAATTAAGAATTGAAAAATTAAATAAGATATTTTTAAGTTGATATTTCTATATTCGTTTATGCATTTACATTCAACTAATTAATAAAATCCAATCATCTTGATTTGAATATTCACTTTAGTTATGATTGACAATTTAAATTCTTTTTATATGCACAATATATGAAAAGTTGTTTGGTAAAAAAAATGAAATTATATAAAACAATAAAATAAAATATATTTCTATTTTTAAAATATATATGTATATATTAACTTACATTATTTAAATTAAATCAAACTAAATTAATATATTTTAATTAATTCTCTTAAAACCAAGTCAAACCAAACGTGGAACCTCAGTTTCACATTAGAAGTTCCCTAATAAGGTATTAACATCATAAAATAAGTGTCGATTATTTTCAAGACTTTGACTTGTAGGCAACTTTTCAAATAATCAAAGGTAAGAATTTAAACATGACATAAAAAAAAAAAGCATAAAATAAGTTATAAAATATATCCACCTACCTAATTCCACTCTCTAGCATTCAATTTCGGTATGAAAACTATATCTTGTTTTTACATAAGACAAAATATTTTGTGTAATATTCTAAATGAAACAAAACGACAAAATGTTGCGAAAGAATTTTTTATTATTATTGATAAAATAATAATATATCTTTAACCTTATTCTTAAAAGTTGTCTTCTTTTCCCACCCCTAATTCAGATGGTAGTTGTTATTTGTTAATAAAATAAATATCAACCATACACACATAAATTTATGGAATAAAATAAATGAATTCTCATATCTACAAATATTGAATTGGTGGACATAAAAATGTGATGAATGAACCCTCAATTACAAAGTTAAAAATAATGATTTTTTTTTTTCATTTTGTTAATAAGAACAAATTAGTAGAGAAACAAAGAAATAACATGAGGAAGCTACTCTAATATATAGGAATCAAAACCAAACTGGTAAAGCGTGAATTTAACTATATTTGTTTTTATTTTCAAAATAAAAATCCATATTAATATATAATGAATATAAAATTTGTGCTATATTTTCGTTTTCGTTTGATAATGAATATACTTGTATCTGTATTCACACCTATTTAAATATTTATGAAGTAATATTATGATAAAAATTAAAATTAAAAATAAATATGATATTGTTAAAAATTTATATTAAAAGAATAGACATTTTTTTTATTTAATGTCAAATAACAATAAAAAAAATTATAAGTATATAAAATTCAAAGTAAATTACTAAACAAATAAAAAATACTTTAATAATCTAAGATGAGAATGAAACATGCGATTTAAAAATCAAATATTACTCTTATTCATATTTCATACTTGATCAATCTGTATTTTCAGTTACATGAAGATAAATTAAGACAATACTGCAACTACAAGTTAATTTCCATTCTAATTGTAGGCTCTTGTTTTTGTAAATATGTAACTATAGGTGAATTATATAATATACCATATTAGTAAATGTGCACAACTTTCAAACCAAATCCTTGGTCATGCAATTTTGTATTTATTTTGTTATCCTCGAGAAAGATAATATCATGTACAGAAAACGAGAGAGGATAAAATCAGCATGGTGTTTGATGAAATTGGGGAATCCAAGTTGGTTGAGGATGGGACACCAGATAAAATATGTCAATTTGGAAGACTTATACAAAAATCAAAGCAAGTTAAACTTAAATAACCCTAATCAGTTATTTTTTTGTTTTTCTTTTTATAATAATAAATAATAATAATAATAATAATAATTTATTAAACTCTCCCGGTTAAAGTAGAACTTTCTTAAAAAGAGGTTGTAACTAATTAACAATTTAGAACTATACTTAAAAAAATTTGCATCACCTTGTGAAACATTTTGGCAAGCATGTGGTGAGCACCAAGCATGAACATTGAATTTTCTATTTTCATAAACTAATCATAGGATCCGCACTAGATTGAATGATACCCAATTGAGGTAAATTCAGATACCCAACCACCATGAAAGAATATGAAACACATCACAGTGGTAGCACAATCAATTCAAAACCAAATCCATTTGAATCCAAGGGAATATGCATTCAACCTGAAAACATGATGACTCTGAATCTTGTTTTAGCTTAAGGGAGGAGAAAATTGACCAGTCATATGAAGACCACCATTTATGCATGAGTCAAACTTGCAAAAAGCACAACAGAGGGATACATTCAAAAACAATTATTATGAGACCTTTTCTATTTGTGCCCCACCTACATTCACTGTCTTCACATCAACCCTGCCTTTTTAGTGTCACACCACAAGTGCTGTCAACTATCAAAAGGAATTTAAAAAAAAAAAAAAAAAAAAAAAAAAAAAATAAAAAAAAAAAAAAAAAAAAAAAAAAAACTATCCAAAAGAATTCTCAATTACCAATTTAAGCACAATGTTTGACAAATCAATTGAAAATAATGGTTTTCTAGAAGGAAGATAAACCAAGTTTAGATACAGGCACAAAGGATAATTCAAACACCATTTTATACATAACTAATCTTACTTTTCAAATTAATGTTGTGTACATTTAATCAAGTGGGCCAAAATTGAGATTTTACTCAAATTTAGATGCCAAATTATAGATTATAAATCGGGTTATTGTAACACGAATAGTAAGATTCTATATGAAATTCATATATGCATACATAAATTATTACATAACAAAAAAATAAATCAATAGATGGAAACACCACGTCCTAATTACATAACAATAACTCCCTCCTAGTTATAAAATAGTTACCATACTGAAACAAACCTTCACTTTTCCTTCAAGGAAAATACAACAGCTAAGGTTAAGAGAAAACAAAGAGGTGGAAACTTTAGCACATATAATGCACTGTAAATGGAGAAACTACCACTCAGTTTACACCTACCAAACGAGTTCCATTTGTTGGTGTTCTTAGTGACTATGCAGTCACTCCTTAAAACTGGTACTTCATTATCTTCAGTTTAATATTTTTAGGCGTAGATTAAAAGTAGTAATTTATATATGCTTTTTATATACTTTTACTAAAACAACTTCACTTTTCTAATAAATATAATATGTTTATACAAAAATTGGCAATTTGGCGAAATGGCCTTCATCTGCATCTGCGAGCGTGTGCTTCCATTCTCGCGCTGATACTCGAGTCACCCTTTCCTTAGTTTCATTTTGTTTGAAATTAAAAATAAAGTAATTTATGAAATAAAAAACAAGTTTGGAAAAACAAGTAATTTTGAAAACCAGAAATTAATATCAAAGAATATTTCTATTTTCATTAAGCATTTCCTTCATTTTTTTAAATAGCTTTCGCATCACTTAATCGATAGCCTACAAATTTTTTTTTTTCATTTTTAACTACTCAATTCTACTTTTTTTATTAAATTAAAATCATTTTATTATTTAATAAAATATATACTATTAAAAAAATTTAAATAACTAGAAAAATTCTCAATTCATCCTTACAAAATTATTTGTATTTAATTTTTTTAAAAATATAATTTTTTATATAAAATATAGACGCGCAAATATAAAAAAATCATGTTTCCACTGGTAATATAACAAGAATGAATCTATTTGGTGAACATAAATAACTTTTTATTTTATTTTTAATAACAGTTTTAAGTTGCAATCAAATATTCCCAATGATCAAACCCATATAAAAGAAATTAAAAGAAAACAACAGAAAAAAAACCTAGAACGTAGGGAAAAAATAATAAAGAAACTTAAATATATTAGAAAGAAACTTTCGCTTAGAAGAAAAAAATTGATTACCCACATCTTACTATAATTAGATTTTAAGGTGGTTAAAAATATTTCATTTTATATAATCAAACTTTTTTATTACGACATAACTTGTACAATGAATATATATATATATATATATATATATATATATATATATATATATATATATATATATATATATATATATATGTGTGTGTGTGTGTTTTTTTATTTAAAAATAATATAAATATTAAATTTTAACTTAAAGTAAAACAGTATAACAAAATATGGGGACATACAACTGTGACAGGTTTTGTGCTTTTAGTTTCGAAAAGTTCCACGAATTGTTTTGAGTTTTTTTAATTTAAAAAAAATCTAAAATCATATAATAAATGTTTTCTATTAAAAAAATCACAAGAATAATCCAAAGTCCATAGTACACTGGTAAACTGACTTACCTGTCACATGGGCCATCCAGCTCGGCCCACCCAACGGGTCATAGCATGAAAATGGGCTCTGATTTATTTGTCGGATTTGACTTCTTGTATCCCATAATGATAATTGCACCCTATAAATTTTTAAATTAACTATTTTATTTTTCATAATGGTAATTTCTAGATTACCTGTTCTGAAAGAAGCTTTCTAAAATTTTTGAAACAGAATTTTTAGAACAAAATTTCTAAAATGTATAAGATGCATTGTGGAATAGGTTTCCAAAACTAATTTTTTAGTATAGACTTTCTGAAAAATATGAAAAACTTTAACAAACTTTTTCAGAACATATGAACTGTGTTCCAAGATTTTCAAAATAAAATTTTTAGAACAATATTTCTAAGTACTTTGGAACAAATTTTTCAAAAAAGGTTTTTAACCAAATCCAATGATTTTTTGTCTCTTTTTCCCTTCTTCTCAAAATGGAGATGAAGGTAGAGTTGGGATGTAGCTTGACAGTGGTGACAATGGCATAGTGCCAGCAAATTTGGGTAGTGTATTTAACTTTTTGTTCTTAGTAGGAGGTGAAGTTATCTGGTATTAGTCATATGTTACTGTTGGTCGGATTAAGTTGATTTTCTTTTAATTTATATGAAAAATATAATTTTAGATTATAAAATTTAGAATACAAAATTTGAAATATAATTTTAAAACTTTGGGTTGTACAACTTAAAATATAAGTAATTAGAAATTTATGATGTTTTTAATATTTTGAAAATATAAATGGAGGTGCATATTATAATTAATTATAATAGTTAGCATGTTCCAAATTGGTGGCTGTTGTTCTTGTCTTGAAGACCACACAAAAGTAGGGGAAATTAGGTCAATTGTAACCGATAGAGTCTGGTCCCAGGAAGAAGACTAATTGTGAGATGTGAGTAGGACCCTAGTAATGTGTCATGGAGAACAAGCAAATATAAACCGTTTATTAAGACTTACAATGGCGACCTTCAAACACAGCCACATGAAACCATTCAGGAAACTTCATACATTACGGCTATTCCAGAGATGCTTCTCATAAGACACAAATGATGGTTAGATAACTATAGCAGAAGCAAATATAGGGCACTCGTTATACCTTTACGGTAAGGTTTTATGTACCTGTTTCCCAAAATGTACGATTTCGGTATGATCTCAAGTCCGTTGAAATGATAGTTAACATGATACTATTAACTATACCCAAACATATATCATTATATACAAAATATAATTTCTAACTTGATCATTTTATTATTTGTTAAATTAAAATAATTTTATAATTATATAGCCTGCTTAACAATGTGTGATTTTTAATGTATAACCTTTCCATTCAAAAAGTAATTATTATATAACTCTTTACTTAATATTCTTACAAAATTATTTATATTTTATTTCTTTTAAATTATATTTTTTCACACAGAAACGAAGGTAAAATTTTTAAACTAAAGTAATTTTTTCGTATAATTTCCGAAATAATTAGATTATATAAGTATTTTCAAAACTAATAAATAAGTTTCTTTTCATAAATTAATATTAATTTATACTTGACATAGTTTATAAGAAATTTTGTACCGTTTATCTGAATTATATTTTTAGTTTATGGAAAATTTGTTGTTTTTTATTTTATTTAAATGTGCACGGAAATTTATCTAAATATGGATTAAATAAATAAACATTTTTAATCAAAATTTGAACATTAATTTGTCGCTGCTTTGTGGTGGACAATAGTTTCTATAATAGACTTAACCCTGCTGGTCACTCTCACTGAATATATAATTTAAAATACTAAATATCTCAAAAATATTTTAAGTCATTTCTTAATAGACGGTTTTTTTCTTTTTGAACTCTTGGTCAACGAGAATACTTTTAGGTGTTTTTTTTTAATATATCTTTCATATTATCAATTTCAAAAATTTAAGTTTTAAATTGCATTTCAATATTTAAAAAGATATTATATCATAATATACATTTTTATTTCATAAATCTAAATATAATTTATATGTTTGAAAAAGTATATAATTTAATTATTATATTTAAAAGTACTTATATATAATGAATTTCAATTATATAAATGAATATTTATTTTGTTTAAAACATGGAAGTATAAGAACAGAACAGGATTGGTCCATTATACCGTTTTGATGAATAATGATAATATATAAAATTAAGTATGACAACAAAAATTTGTGTTTATAAAACATAAAAAAATATTAAGTAATTATTTTTAGTTGATATAAGTATGATTATTTTAATTATTTGATTATTAATAAATAGTATGAGTATCATAAAATCCACTATCCATTAATCATTATTAAAAGTTACAAGGTTAAAAGTAAAAAATAAGTATATACAGATATATGTGAATATAAAAAAAAAATTGTGAATATTTAACAAATTCTTTTAGACGGAATAGGTAGTTCATATATAAAATTGACATTCTGGACTTAAAAGGAATATTGTTAATATAAAAAAAGTGTTAATATAAACTGAAATATGCATATTAGTGGATTTAATTATTTTGTGAGAGATACTAATATGTTAAAAATTCTCATAACTGAATAGAGAATCAAATATTTACTGACTCATAAAACTTTTATTTAAATTAACAATCAAAAACCTCTATAATTAAAAAAAACTAATAAAAAAATTCACCAAAATATTAAAAATATAAAAGTGATCCTATATTCTACTAATTGAGGATACTCACATGTATAGGGTGCAATCGATAAAATAGGAGAATTTATAGCATTAAAGTGTTTTTCTCGAATTCCATTCATGCTTTTATCCTTACCAACAAATTTCATCCATGAAAAAAGATAAAGTTTTCTTCATGTTCACAATGTTTTAGTTGCTCTCTTTTGTTATTAAGAATTTATCTTTTATAGTAGAATTTATAAATATGACTTTGTAGTCTCTTATATTAGATTATTTGTTTGACAAGAAAAAATAGTAAAACATTTTTACCATTTTTTCAAATATATTTTAGAAGAGCTTGAAAGTCTTTGAGGAAAATATAAAAAGAAAGTGAGGAAAGTGAAGGATGGGCATATAATGAGACGAAGCTTCCTTTGGCAATAATGTAAACTTTTGTTTCAATTACAACTTTTTCGATTTCAAAAGTCTTGGTACAAGGTTTGAATGGTTTTCGATGTTATATATATATATATATATATATATATATATATATATATATATATATATTGTATTTCTTAATTCTTCTAGAACAACCTTAAACAGTACTTAAAAAAAGACAAGACAGAGTAATATATTTATTAAGAGAGTGAATTTATATTTACTTTTGATCTTAATTAGTATGAAAAATATCAAAATGCAACCATGATAATATATATTATTTCCTATCTAAAGAATTAAATCATTGTGCAATATTTATTTTTCCTTATCTTTTATATATTTCTTGAATATATTTTTGGTCAAAAAAAATATGTCTTTTTCATTTATTGATTTTTTCATGGAATCTATATAGATTAATATAATTTTATTTAGTGCTTAGTATCTTATTATACAATTATTTTTTCAATTTATTTTATAAATAGTTTTTATTTTTTAAGTTATTTTTCAACAATATTATAAATAAAAAATTATAAAACAATTAATACAATAGGATGAAAAAGCGATATATTATATTATAATTTAAAAGTAATGTTTAAGTGATTTAATGAAACTAAAATTAAACTGTAAAGTAGAATGTAATATATTTCTTGATATGAATTTGAGAATCAATTTTTAAATTAAAATATATTTTAGAAAAAAATTGACAACTATTTCTTTCCAAAAATAATTTCTATTTTTTAAGTTTTTTTTAACAATGATTTTAAATAAAAGTAAAAAGATAAATACAACCACAATTATATGTAAAAGTTTGTGATATTTAGTCACGAAAATTTCTTCAATTTTAGCGACCACCAAACCATCTATCTCAAAGCTTAAGTCGAACATTTTTCGAAGTGGGACTGGGTTCATCAAACTTTTGTTTGATAATGCATGACATTATAGCGGAAGGACTATTTTGTGAAATAAATCCATGTTCAGATATATTGTCAAATTGATATATAGAACTAAGAACATATTAAACAATAACAAATAAATTAAAATATACTTACTCTCTTTTTTCTGCATGAAGTCATGGCCTTTGATCAACTACATTGACAGAGTCATACTCTAATGTTAAACACCTTTGTATCAGTGAATGTTGATTCCTAGTTGGCTATGTAGAAACGTTAGTAGGAGTGATTCTCCTACATATGCTCAACATGTTCTTCATGAAGTGGAGGAAGTGAGGGTCCTTGATGGATATGATATGTAGACTCCATGGTTGTTAGAATAGAAGATGAAGAGGGTCAGTTAATGTTGGGTGAAGATTTGTCATAAACACAAACACCTGACTTGACCAGGACGATTTGGTGGTGTAGGACAACCACTTTTACCCTTTGGTATAACATGTAATAGAGTAATCAAAGTAGATAAATTAATTTTAAATAAATAAAGTAATCATGATCAAAAGACTCAAACCTATGTCAATTATCTTCCCTCTCATTCATTACAATTATTGCAAATGACAATTAAATTAATGTAAACATAATTTAAAGAAGGTATATAATCAATTTCAATACATGAAGAGGTATTTGTGTCATCAAAATCACTATGAGTGTTATCTTCACTTTACATATATTTCCCCTTATATGCTTTATCTATATTTGTTTGACTTAGTAATTCTATATCTATTTCTTCTCCGCCCCATCAACATCCATAAGAGAATCATGAATGAAATTTGGATCAACATGTAATAGTACTTGAAGTTGTAAAAAGTCATCATCTTGGTATGTAGTGTTGTTAGTCAAGTTCTTTTGGCAACATTGTGTTTAAGGTTGTGTATATTAGAATTTTATAATTTTTGTACATTCCAAATTTAATACCCAAGTTATTAAAAGTGTTAGAAATCAAATGTTGTTGGGTAAATAGATTAATGGTAATGTAAAAATTAACCAAAAAAGAAGAGGTAAATGTTAAAACATGAAATAAAAGAAATTGCATTTCATTTATTATTAACACGTGATATTACTTTATTTATCCTTATTCATTTTAGAGAATTCAAGTCCAAATACTAGAAGAATATGATATTTCTCCCAAAGCGAATGTCGCAACCGGGATCACGACGGGGCGATCAAAAATTTAATTTCTTTTTTGAAAAAATAATGGAGTCGCCACCATAATTTATTAAAGGAAAAACTATGGAAAACCAAAAAAAGTCAGATAAGACAAGTTTGCAAAACCAGATTTAGAGTCTGGGAGTCGGTTACGTGTGGGGAAGGTACTAGCACCCCACAACATCCGCCCTAAGGCAGTACCTTTAATTAAACAAGTAAAATAAAAGAGTGTGATTTTTAGGAATATTTATTTTTCCCAAAAAAACAGAAATAGAATGCAAATAACAACAAACAAAAATATATTTTTTTTAATAGGGGGCCCGACAAGGATTTGACCTCGCTCCTACGTATCTCTATCAAGGATAGAGAATCAGGGTTACGTAGTTCTTTTCTTGAGTATTTGTGAGAGGCGTTTTCGTCGAGATGTGGTGTTTGTAGGGTTTACTGAAGGGTTTCGAAGCTTGCATTTTTTTAATGAGTGATATTTGGTTTGTGTATTTAGGAAGTGGGGTTAACATGGCACAGAAGGTGGTTTAGTTGATGATTATTGGAATGGAATGGAAAGGTGCTGGAGGTTCATGGTGGGATGTACAGTGGAGATGCAGGGCAAAAACATAATGCAAAAACCTTGTGGAATTATGCGTTCATGGAGATGCATGTTGATGAAATAGGAATAATTGTGAGTGCTTTTTTTTTATTTTATGCCATGAATGAATGTACAAGCAAAAAGGAAAAAAACATACCTGGTGCCCAGTCTTTTCTTTCTCAGTGTGCTTTCTTCTTTTCTCTCTTCTCAATATTCTCTCTCGTTCTCTTTTTTTCTCAATCCCCAAAATGATCCGTGTCCTCCTTTTTTTTTTTGCTTCCTTTGACTAATATATCTCCTCTCTTTTTTTTCCTTATTTTAATTGATATATCCTTTTTAAAATGTCAGTAGTTCAGTTTTAGAGAGGTTAAGAGAGGTTACTACTCTTTGACTCATTCATATTTGTTATTTTTTATTTTTAATTTCTTTAAAAATTAAATATTAACAATGAATCTTGCCAAGAATAAGACTTGAAACACTTTTCAATGATAAAAATCTATTTTTTATTATTAATTTTATTTTTATTTAAGTGGAGAACATGGGTTGTTATCTGAGCAGTTTAAAAAATTATTATTTAAAAACAAATTATTTATTAATTTTTTAAAAACAATACATGGAGTTAAGAAGTGAGAACATGGGAGTTTATGCCATTGACTCATTCTTTTTTTATTATTTTTTTTTATTAATTTATTTTCTTGAACGTGTAAATCAAGTAATCAGTTTGAAAGCAGTTTTTTTCTTTATTTATTATTTATTCTTTTTTTTAAAATATATATTTATTTTTATTTTGTTTTTATTATTTAATCCTTAATTATTTAATATTTATTATTTGTTATTTGTTGTTTTCGTTTTTTAATTAATTATTATTATTATTTTTAATTGTTATCTTTTAATTACCACATTTTTTAGTTTTCTTTTAATGGAAAAATTTAATATATTTTTAATTACTATTATTACTATTATTTTTAACAAATTTTTAATAAACTGACTTCCCTTACTATTTCTTTTTATGAATTTTATTTTAAAACCTTATTTATTGAATATAATAGAACCAAAACTATTTTTTTATTTAAATAATAACAGACATTTTTATTTTTATTTTATACTATTTTATATTTTGAAATAATTTTATTTGCTCGGACGAAATTGGGTGTTGACAACTGCCCCTCCTTACTTAAATTTGACCAAATGATCTAAACTTATGAAGTTTAGATTAGAGTAAAAGATAAGTAAGGACAAAAACACTAATTTTGTTCATGAAAATAAAAGACAATAAAATAAATGTATAGATAGAGGTCGAGACCTTGTACTGAGATAAGAGGGTTGTAAATTTTGGATTCGAACTGACCTTGTACTGAGACGAGAGGGTCGTTTTTTTATTTTTTTTCATTTTGACCTTGTACTGAGACGAGAGGGTCGTAAATTTTGGATTGAAGTGACCTTGTACTGAGACGAGAGGGTCGTTTTTGTTTTCATTTTGACCTTGTACTGAGACGAGAGGGTCGTTTTTTTTCATTTTGACCTTGTACTGAGACAAGAGGGTCGTAAATTTTGGATTGAAGTGACCTTGTACTGAGACGAGAGGGTCGTTGTTCTTCATTTTGACCTTGTACTGAGACGAGAGGGTCGTAAAATTTGGATTGAAGTGACCTTGTACGGAGACGAGAGGGTCGTTTTTTTTCATTTTGACATTGTACTGAGACGAGAGTGTCGTAAATTTTGGATTGAAGTGACCTTGTACTAAGACGAGAGGGTCGTTGTTCTTCATTTTGACCTTGTACTGAGACGAGAGGGTCGTAAATTTTAGATTGAAGTGACCTTGTACTAAGACGAGAGGGTCGTTGTTCTTCATTTTGACCTTGTATTGAGACGAGAGGGTCGTAGATTTTAGATTGAAGTGACCTTGTACTAAGACGAGAGGGTCGTTGTTCTTCATTTTGACCTTGTATTGAGACGAGAGGGTCGTAGATTTTAGATTGAAGTGACCTTGTACTAAGACGAGAGGGTCGTTGTTCTTCATTTTGACCTTGTATTGAGACGAGAGGGTCGTAGATTTTAGATTGAAGTGACCTTGTACTAAGACGAGAGGGTCGTTGTTCTTCATTTTGACCTTGTACTGAGACAAGAGGGTCGTAAATTTTAGATTGAAGTGACCTTGTACTAAGACGAGAGGGTCGTTGTTCTTCATTTTGACCTTGTACTGAGACGAGAGGGTCGTAGATTTTAGATTGAAGTGACCTTGTACTAAGACGAGAGGGTCGTTGTTCTTCATTTTGACCTTATACTTAGATGAGAGGGTTGTAAATTTTGAATAAATCTCTAGATAATGTTTAAACACCCATGTTGTAAAATGTAGAGATATGACATTGAGTCCTTCCTCTAATAATATTTTCTGTTGATTTGCATGAAGTTTGATTTTTCTGGTTGAAAGATATATGTTAAATGCACGACAATGCATGAATTTTTTTTGTTTGTTCTTTTTAAAGAATGCATTTATGAATGCATGAAATGTGATTTTTTTTTTAAAAAGAACGCATGTCAAAGTACATGAAATCTGTTTTAATATGAATTTTTGATTTTGTTCTTTTTGAAAAATGCATGAAATTTGATTCTTTGCTTGATGCATTTATGAATGCATGAAATTTTTCATTGAATATGAATTTTGAAAATATGTTTGCATGCATGAAATTTGATTTTTTGTTCTTTGTTCTTTTTTTTTAATGGTGCATTTATGAAAGA
>Ga0209700_102878_pt1 | contig 34077 bp, 15 predicted proteins | sample SiratroredBW_FD_187528 | JGI IMG/M metagenome (GOLD analysis project Ga0209700, IMG submission 187528) | Root nodule microbial communities of legume samples collected from California, USA - Siratro red BW (SPAdes) (version 2) | ecosystem: Host-associated > Plants > Roots > Nodule | place: USA...
AGGAAAAAAGAAAAGAGAAAGACAAGGGGTCTAGTAAGAGCAACTCTGATGCCGAAGAATTGGAGAGAAGAGCTGGCAAGGAAAGTGAGCGGAAGCGGGACTTCGACAAAAAGAGTGAAATTGATCGTCGAGAGCAACAGAAATCTGGGTTAGAGACTGGCAAGGGTCAGAGTACGGACAATGCACATAATAAAAGTGTCCCTGCAAACAGTTATAACCGAGGTGGTACTGGAGCAAGGTATCTTGACCGCATGCGGGGCACTTTTCTGTCTTCTTCAAAAGCGTTTGGTTTCAGTAGGGGAAATAATATTCCCAGCACTGTGGTGAAAGAAAACAAGTTTAGTAGTTCTGTAGATCCTGTTCATACTGCCCCCAGCAGGAGAGAAATATGTCCTCCTGAGCGTCTAGCTGCAAAATCCAATTTAAATGGTGATGATAAGAATATCACTCACTCTGTAAGTTGTTTTGCTTTCTATAGCCTTTTCTTTGTCCTTTTACACTACTGTTTTAGCAATTATGTTGAGTGTTGATTAGTGATGGAATGCTAGTTACCTTTCTTTCCATATAAAAAAATATATGTGGATTTTACAGATCAATATTACCTTCAAATGTCTGGACAAGGCTTTTGCTGTTGTTTTATCTTCAAACGTGTGTCTTGTCATTAACTTCTGTTTTGTTTGCTGACATTCTAAACTCTCAGTCTTTGAGATTTTTGAACATAACATAATTGTGTGATGCTCTAATTAATATTAATTGCTTGCTATTACTGTATATAATTATTATGCTCTATTAATATTAATTGCTTGCTTTAAGTTTATATGATTATGATGCTCTAGTTAATATTAATTGCTTGCTATAACTGTTTGTGATTATCTTGGGTGCACTGAAAAATTACGCACTTATGAAACAGTATTATCATGGTAATCGTTCCTTACAGGTACTCCCTGAACCACAGCCATGGACTGCAGCACCTAAAAAATCATGGCAGCAATTATTTACTCGGTCTTCACCTGTTGTTCCTCAATCTTCAAATTCCAATGTAATATGCAGACCAAATTCCAAAATTCAAGCAGAGACCAAAAGCCCTCAGTCACCAGTTACACAAACATTTACTAATCCTATTCAGTTTGGTCTTCCATCACCATTTAATATTTCCACCCATGCAAGTGTACCGACTAGTAGTAGTCTAGGATTTTCGCCTGCAATTGATCCATTTTTTTCTCCTGTTGGAAATACATCACATGTCTTTCGACAAGATGAACCGGAGCTTTTTGAAGACCCCTGTTATGTTCCTGATCCAGTGTCCTTGCTTGGGCCTGTTTCTGAGTCACTTGATAATTTTCAGTTGGACTTGGGAGCTGGCTTTGCGACAGAGAATCCAGTAACAAAACCGCACTCTTTGAAGAGCATATCTGCCAGTTCTGATGTTAATAAGCCATCTCCAATCGAGTCACCATCATCCCGAGAAAAACATAGCTGTTCTAATTGGTTTCCTAGTACACCAAAGAGCCAAGACAGGTGTGGTTTTCCCCTGGATGATGCACCTGCAAATGAGAAGGGAACATGGCAGATGTGGAGTTCTTCTCCACTTGTTCAAGATGGTTTAGGTTTAGTGGGTGGTCGGGGAAGCTGGCTGTTATCCTCACAAAGGAACATACCAAACAAGGATGATTTTGTGGTTTCATCTTCTCAGAACTCTATGGCTTCTTTTTTTAACAAAGAAGATAACATAATATCCGGTACCCATTCTCCACAAAATGTTTTTCATCCTAATGGCCATAGTGTTGAGAACTTCAGCCCTGTTACAAGTTCAACTGGATATGATCCTTGGTTACAAAGTGCTCTCTTCCCACCATTGTCAGGTGGTCTTACAGCTCAGGAGATAGCCACTCAAAATGATATGATATATGGTAGCCCAAGTGAATCTGCTAGTAGCCTCGGGCATGATGGTTCTCCAGCTAACTGTTGGTCCAAGTATGTATGAACTGTTTGCCTATTTTTTTCCTTTACTGGATTGTTAATTTGGAATTTCTGCTTTACATTTATCATTTACATTGTTGAGCATTTTAATCCGATGAAAACTTTTTAGAAAAAAAGATGACAAATTTTTTGAAATGAACTGTAGATCTGTAAAATTGATGGGTAATGTAATTGTTTTTGGGAATGTTAAACCTTTTGCTTCTTTTATTTCTAGAGTCTCGGTCATATTATCTAGGTAACGATATTGGGGGAAAACCATTGGTTTCTGTGGTGAAAATTAGTTTTATTGTACTTATAAGAAGTGATGGAACTTTTGAATACAACAGGATGTGTTTAAGTATTTATGTGCTGTGTTGATCTTAGTTTTCCTCTTAGTCTGTTTGTTGATTGTGTGGGATGCTTATTGATGATACATTGATTCAATGAATATAAATATATTTATTACTAGTTTAGAGTAGTGCATATTGCTTGGGCTTTTTGAACAGATTGATTGAATAGAATTATAGTTCTTCCGTACAGAAAACTAGCTTATAAAGAAGAAATATGTTAATGTTTCAAATGAGGATGAATTACTTTTTATGCTTATTGGTAATGATTTGATTGTTTGACTGGAGGTATATATACCTAAAACAGTAGCTCCATCTCTAACTATTTTTCATCGGATAAGAGTGAGGAGTAGAAAACGAAATATAAATACGATATAAAATATAGCATCACAGCTTTTGTCAAATTTTTCATGATTTTGTCTTTTCTGCTGTCCACATACCACTGATGTATATGAAAGGTTATTTAAGTGTTTGATTGAAATGGATTCCTATGCCTTTGGACATCTTTGGCTGTCTGATATATAACTAAGTAAAATGTATTTAGCTCCAAATGTACTGCTTTTATGTTCTTTCATTTAATTAAAGTGTAATTATTAATTGTCAATCAATATTGTGGATTCATGTCTGAGATCTGAATACTGAGGATTCATCTGTGTGATATGTATACTGATTTGTTCATGAAATGAATGGGGTATGAATTGGTACGGAACCGAAAGGGATTTACTTGTTGGTGTTCGACAGTATGTTTTCATGTCCTTTTCTTTACTCGTCTGTTCTGTTTGATTGAGTCATAAAATGTTATGCGAGTGTGTTCATTGATTTGCTCTAGTTGTCATCAATTTGTTTATCCTTTCTTTGCGAATATACTACCGCCTAAAATTTCGAACTGCTGACATATTGAACCTGAAAAATAAAGAAAAAAAAAACTATTTGAACCAAAACAAATAAATAGACCCTCATAATGGAAGGTGACAGTAAAAGAAAAATCTCTTTTGTCCCTAATAAGTAGAATTATGGCGAATAGATGCCTCAAATACTTGGATTTTTTGTGACCCTTTTTCCTGCTTATGATGGCATGGTGCATGTACCGACTTTGTGTTGGATTTATTTTTCCTCCTTGATTATGCAACCTCGGGTCCTTCCTCTGTCTCTAATACAATTTTTAGTGTTAATATAGACGGTTGACGACTGTTGTTTTGAACTCGTGCTTGAGTTGTTTACTTTTTCACCATCTAAATGAAATACTCACTTGTTGTCACGGTAGATTTAACAGCTTTGATTTTTGTTTTTTTTTTTTTTGTAGAAAGGAATGGGCGCCTGTAGATGGTTCTGTGGAAAGCTTAGGGAAGTCAGCTGTTTCAAGGCCCTATAGCGGAGGTCTACAGCCAACCTCGGATGTACAGTCGTTTTGGTCATTTGATTAAAAAGATGATAGTGACAGGTTATGAGGGACTTGATAAACAAAAAACAACTGTTCTCTTGAGGCAAATAGCCTCTTTTAGGGGAAGAGTTTAGAATACTGAACCCATTGTATCTTCCTTTCTTCTTTTTAAAGGAAGATTGATGTTTACATAACGTTAGCAGCATCAATAGGAATACATGTTGGATTGGATGCATTCTGAGCAAGGTAACAAGAGAGGTTCTGGTGCCCCCATGTCTTTTTGGAGAATGGTGCTTCACATTCCCACTTGTGTCATGATCTTCAAATATGCAGCAATTGATGATGGTCTTAACATAAATTAACTGATACTAACATGAGTTGCAGCAATGTGTTGGTGTACGTGGCCGTCTCATTATTATGAACCCAGCTGCATCTTTGATCGCATTGTGCACAAAGTCGGGTGTGATTTTACCTGACCCCTTTTCTCTAACTCATCCGCAGTTTTAATATTTTTTTCCTCCACTCTTGTTTACTCGCGATGAGAGAGGTTTTGAATCCTTCGATCAATGTGTTCAAGAATTAACGAAAAAGGATTGTTAAATAGTGGTCAAATCAAGTTACTGATTACTGTTTTTTACACCACATGAAAAATATTCCCACATTCTCATTCAGGAATGTAAAATTTTCTGTAACATCCATTCCGAAATGGTAGGGGGGGTAATTTTTAGGTGTGTAAAATATATGCCCTAATATATAGTAAGCGTAACATTTTCTAGCACAAATGACTTTGTTGCAAATGTAGTTTGGGCTGTTTGACCCCAAGGTCAAGTAAATGTTTTCATTTATTTATGTGAAAATTAATTTTCTTGTTACTTATTCATAAAATATTGGCTGTTGAAACAAACAATTAGAATTGTTTACTTTTCTATGGAATGCAAGTTGTATCCTTTTCAAAGAGAGCATAGCAGAAAGTGTGTGAGTGATATCGGTAAGAGTTTAGTTTTTAGTATAAAATTAAGATATATACATAATACTTAGGCACATGTACATCTAAATGATTAGGAGAACCAAACTGCAACTAACATCCCTAATTTTTAATTGATACACGTGTACAGATATATTCAGTATTATAGAAAAATAAAAACAATTTCCGACCTGCCGGATTCGAACCAGCGACCTAAGGATGGCTATTTGAATTTTTCAACTACAGTCCTCCGCTCTACCAACTGAGCTAAGGTCGGATTTTATTTTATAAATGAACTTTTTCTTTATTTATGAAAAAGAATAACGTGCGTTGAGAATTTCGATCTATCCAATATTAAATATAAACACGTTATAAAATAGACTTAATTATATATTTTATTAATTAACTTATATTGTTTTTTAAATTTTTTTTTTATTATCATGGATTTTATCATCTGCGTTCTAAAATTTTATACGCCTTATTTTTTCATCAATTCAATATTCAATTACTAATGCCTGGTGAATTCAATATACACCTTAATTATTAAATTTTTAATTTCGTCAATTTTACCACCAAGATTTCATTTTTTTTTAATTTTATCCTATGATTTTGAAGATTATAAATATTTTAACTTTTCTTCTTTTGGATACCAATTTATTAGAGAGTCTCGATGTGATCAAAACCAATAACAACGTTATTATTTTAGATGGCATTGAGGAAAAAAAAAAACTAAATATGAAATATAAATTGGTATAGAAAATTTATTAAAATAATAATTTTTGAACTTTTCATTTGTTTATCTAATAACTTTATAGATTATTCAACACAAAATATCTTTATTCTACTTTTATAACTATCTGACGAAAAATGATTTTTTAATGAATAATTAGGATAAAATTATATTAAATATTTAGATTAGTTTTAGACTAAATTGATATTATTGTGTATTTATATGAATCTACATAAATATTTTAATAACTTTTACCTCCGTATGGTAATTATTTTTCACAAAATAGCTAAGTAGCTGTTAAATCTAATGCTTGCAAAACAAATTAAATCTTTGATTTTTTTTTTTTAAGCTAATATATTAAATTAAAATAATTAATTTATATTTTTTTCAAAGTATTTTTTACTTTAGAAGTGCTTATTTAACTAGTTATAACTATTTCAAATGTACTCCCTATGTCAAAAATACTATCTCCATAAAATTTCAAAAAGTTTTGGTAGTTATTTTTAATTATTTATAACATTTATTATCTAAAATATAAATTTAAAGTTTCTCAATATATTTTCTCATTTTACTATGGTATAAGCTTTACCTTGATGTATTAATTATTTTACCTTATGTAAATATGAAAAAAATAATACGTACATACACACATATATATATATATATATATATAGAGCTGGGTACATTTTTAACGTGGATGCAACCAAGAAAATCAATATCTTAAAAGATTCTAAAACAGGTTCTATATAATAAAACACAGCTATGTAAACCATTATTTTAATATTTAATAATAAATATTGCATCACCATTTTTATTCAATCTCGTATGTGATGTTTCCACTTATTTTATTTCTTCATATTAACATAGGGTTTGAAATTATGTTATATTTTTACTAAAGAAGATCAAGGACATGCCGTGATTATTTGGAAAATATAATCGAATACTTTTCGGAGATATAATACAAATAATCACTTAAAAAATGAAATTAACTTAATTACAAGGTACTTAGTGTCACTAACATTGAAATTAACTTAATTACAAAGTACTTAGTGTCACTAACATGAAATTAACTAAACTATTTGTATTAATTCAAATCCATTTACACAGTCTTGAAACAACTTTATAAATAAATTGAAAAAAATCAATTAAAGGTTAATAATCACTTTGGATTTCGTATGAAAAAAAAAATAAGAAAGTTGACAAAAATCAACTAAAAGTTAATAATTACTTTGAATTTCATATGAAAAAAAAAAGAAAGTTTAGAAATAAGAAAACTAAATAAAATATATAACTGAAAACTCATAAAGTCATCATTTTACAATTTTATATAGGAGGTTATCTCAGAATCTTTTATAAAAATTGATTTATAGCTTATACTCTTTATATCTAAAGTTCTTTTAAGATACTGATATACAAGTATACTACATTATATTTAAAAGGAAGGAAATTTCAATATGATGAGTGTTGAAGAGTTTTATTTCAATATTTTTTATATAGAAAATCTTCAACTTTTCGGTTTAATTTTTTAGGAGAAAATAGTGAAGATTATAAATTTTAAATGAATAAAAATAAAACTAATATACAATATTGATGCTCTTTATAACTTCTCAAAATTTTGAATAGAACTTTTACTTTGATTATTTAAATCCTGATTAACGTGTTTTGTGAAATAAAATTCATAAATAATCTTATCTTTTATTTAAATAATTCCATAAATATCATTAAATGTTGCAGTGAATATTAAAGTAAGAAAAGTATTAAGAAAAGTGTTGGAATCTTTAGACTTTTTGTTTCTACTTAGGTGAAGCTTATAGTACTATTTTCCGTGGTAGGAAAATACTGATTTTTGCATTAAAATGGTATTTTTTTTATTATGAGAACGAATAAAAAGATTTTTTATTAAGTTTTTGAGTAAATTATTAAAATAGCGATTTTAATGTAAAAAGAAGCAACTGAAATCGTTATCAAGATTAACATTTTTTGTTTTAATTATTTAAGAAAGTGTTTGTATGTGGTGTATTTTTATTTTTTATGCTATATTTTTATTAATACTTATTAATTTCATTTTCAACTTGACCAAATATAAATGAACTTTTTTTTACGCAATAGAAACTGAACTGGTCTGTCTTAAAAAAAAATACATTCAAACTAAAAATATGACATTCAAGAAATTTAAATTGATTTTTAAAATACTAAAGAAATAATATATTAATAGCAACCACTAGCAGTTAATAAGGAATAATAATAACTGATACAATAATAATAATAATAATAATAATCATATTGACAAAATAATAATAATAATAATAATGATTCTGATATTGTTTGTAACAATATACCTACAATTTGACTGTAAACAAAATTTTAAAATGTCATAAGATATTCAAATTCTAAGATAAAATGTCAAATTTTAAATATAATAAATGATTAAAAAATATATTGTATGTTCAGTTGGGACATAAACAAATTTTATGATGCATAAAGTAAGGTAAGATAATATAATAGTGAAATCCTTCTTATAATTTATTTATAATACAAAACACATGACGGTTAATAATGGATTCAGGAGGTGTTCTTAATAAAATCCTTAATATTAAATATTAATAGAAAATAATTTATGGATCTTCCTTATGAATACAAGCTTCTTATATATATAATCTATTATACAGAATCGTGTATAGAAATTATAACAATCCTTAAATATAATTCTAATTATTTTAAACCGAATATACATATGAAATAATGTTTATACCAAATCTCTCCATTGATGGTAAAATATTCTCCAAAATTAAATAATAATTTTAAAACATTTTAAAAAAACAAAAGTAATTAATAACAACCTGTAGGAAAATCAGTTTGCAATTTATTTTGAAAAAGATGGAAAAATAAATCGAACATACAATTAAGAAGAAAGGAACTGAAAGTTAGCTAGAAGCATGTGAAATTACACAACTTCAAGTTCAATAAATACAAATACCGACAGATCTTTTGTCAAATTTTCAAAAGCATACAAATTAAACAACGATTTTGTTCTTATCCTAGTAAAATAAATTATTTATTTTATTTTATTTTTAATGTATAAAATTTCAAATAATCATTTTTTATAATCTCTCAGATTAATTCGAGGACAGATAACATTGGTCAATAAAAGTAAAAAAAGTAGCATAATATAATCTTTGATGGAATAAAGCACCCAAATCGGTGAATTTTGCAATTTGTGTACATAATTATTCAAGTATCCATCAGATAAGACTCAACTAGGCAGCTACATTATTCTCTGAGTCCTATCAAATTAAGCAATTGAACAAGACTATGATAAAAGAAGCAGAGAGCATGAACAAGCAAAGGATGAAATGTTGATGATAAAACTAAGCAGTATGAGAAGGTTGGTGCTCTTCCTGAACTACTTCATGATGCTGTGGTTGTTCTCCATGCCAGGTCCAAACAATGTCCTCAAGTGCTGGTCTAATCTCCTGTGTAAAAAGCTTCTGGTACTCCATGGTATCACCATTGGACTTTCTAAGTTCCACCATGTGGAGCTGTGGAGTAATCTCAAAAATCTCAGCATCAACACCTAAAGACCCTTTTCTGCCTTCCTTAGAACCCTCCAACTTCAACAACCCTCCTTCTTTCTTTCCTACCTTCAAACAAAGCCGCTTAGAAATTTCTTCCAACTTAGAGATTATACTTGAAGCAGGCTTATTTGACATGAACCGCATCTCTTTCATGGGAACAGTGTCCTCAAACATACCAGATAAATCAAAACCAGTTGAGAAGGAGATAATAGCAAAAGCATTTAAGTTACAAGGCTTGGTCAGTTCATGCTTTGGTTCTGCATTAGGTGGAGCATCATTCTCAGACGCTTCAAGTGTTCCATCAGCTTCCAGGGGAGGAGGCAGTTCTTGGTTTTCTGTTGCAGTAATAACAGGAGGATTCTCCAATCCTACTTTAAACCAAGAAGATTTCATGATCCTGGCAATTGATATCCTGGTCTTTGGGTTTGTATCCAATATTCTGCACAATAACCTGCGAACATCTGGTGCAAACCATTTAGGAAATTTGAATTGCCCTTTACTAATTTTCCTGTACATTTCCATCAGATTTGGATCATGGAATGGAAGATGACCAGCCAACAGAACAAACAAGATTACCCCACATGACCATATATCTGCTTTCATCCCATCATAACCCTTTCTGTTTATCACTTCTGGAGCAACATAGGCAGGGGTGCCACAAGTAGTATGGAGCAATCCATCTTGGCACTTGGATTCAGTAAGGGCACTCAAGCCAAAGTCTGAAACAATCAAATTCTCATTTTCATCCAAGAGTAGATTTTCTGGCTTTAAGTCTCTATGACACACACCCCTGCTATGGCAGTAGTCAACAGCACTGATCAGTTGCTGAAAATATTTCCTAGCAGCATCCACTTTGAGCCTTCCTTTGAGAACCTTGTTGAAGAGCTCACCACCTTTTGCATACTCCATGACAAAGTAAATTTTGGTTTTGGTTGCCATTACCTCATAGAGTTCAACCACATTTGGATGTTTGATCAATCTCATCACTGAAACTTCACGCTTAATATGATCAACCATTCCAACTTTCAAAACTTTTTCCTTATCAATTACCTTAATGGCCACACTCATGCCAGTTATCAGATTCCTAGCATGGTAGACCTTTGCGAAGGTCCCTTTGCCTAATAATCTACCAAGTTCATATTTTTGCATAAGCACACCTCCCTTCTGTTCCATTTATTGCAGCACCTTTTGCATCAAACCAATCCTACTTTAAATACTATAGTATACCAAGTCTATACTGAGTCCGGGTGCTAGCTTACCAGAAAGTAGTAAACTATTCCAATGATGCTCAAAGCTCAGCCATCTTCACAAACATCACGTTTTGACATCACAAAATTGCTCAGATTTCCAGCCACCTCAGGAAAATGAGCATAAAACAGATATTCACAGTGCTCTAAACATCCAATCTCATCAAGGATTAATAAGGCTGGCACGCATGGTGCTACAACTTCATTAACTCCGCAGAGTGAACTCTTAACTTTCAACCACATCTTTCAGCATTCCCTGGTTTTGGTAAAGGACACTAGATAATACTGAAGATGAACTCCTTAAAGCAGCACCCGCTTAGCTTTCAACTACCCAAAAGCAAAACATTTAAGGAAGGCACGTCTGAAAACAAGAAAAAGACAGAAAATTAATAGACAGCAACATTAAACAATCCAATGCAGATAAATGAATTTAAAAAATAACTATATGATGTCAAATTAAAAATGTATTAGATCCACCTAAAAGGTGAGTATGCTTTGTCGAAGCAATCAATTTAATCAAATAATCATTTAGCTGGTTAAATAAGCAAAAACATTTGCCAATACCAACACACTCATGGGCTTGACACTTGAACAGTGACAATTCTAACCTGTGAGACCATATTTTAAATGTGATCAGCAGTGATTTCATACCAAAGCAATCTAGGCAGCAAGAAAAATAACACTCACATATCCATGTGGATTTTCTTAAAGCGGGAGAATCTAGTTAAACTCAGAAGCGTAGGAAATTTCAAATGGTGAAATTAGGCACTCCAAGCTTGTATATGCATGTGTTTCTACTTCCCATCAGATCATGACCTAACTTTTACAATTCTTCCATTATGTCTACCTAATTCCTTGTTTCTTTCACATGTCAATGGTCCTTGTCACATCATATTTCTAAGGGAAAAACATCTGTAGTTGTTTCATCACAAAAACGAAGAAGTGGATTCAATTTACAAATTTGCTGCAGCACGAAAGCTATCTGGAGTTGTTTCAACTCAAAATTAGTTCTAGTTTCAAATCAATTTCTTTGTGAAACCAAATATGCGAACATTTACCTAAAATTATGTTATACGGGATTTCAACATGATTTTAGATGAATCATCATGAATCCAAACAAGCACAATTTTTCTCCATGCTTTACGATTGGCAAAATCTTTTCCATACGCAGCAATTCAAAGAGTAGCAAAAGAAAAAGTTTTACATTAAAGAAACTGAGAAATTGTCAATCAGAATAACAAGTAAACCATCAGAAAAAAAAAAAAAAAAAAAAACCCAACAAAAAAAAAAAAAAAAAAAAAAAAAAAAAAAAAAAAAAAAAAAAAAAAAAAAAAAAAAAAAAAAAAAAAAAAACCACCCTCTACAAAATCACACACCAAAACACAACGCGGATAAAACAGAACACTCTCCACACAATTAATATACTAAAACAACAAAATTTCTTCAAAAGAATAAAAACAAAATCAGCGATAACAAGTAAACGATCCATCAGCAGAATCACCCCAACCAAAAAAAAAAAAAATAAATGAAAACAGCACACATCACCCCACATAAGAATATTGATGGGGTACGAAGGGAGAGTGAAAAAGCTTCTGAATTTGCGAGATGTTGAGAATTAATAAAAAAAAAATGTCGTTAAAAATTGAAACGATCTCAAGCCTGTAAAAAGCTTGAACCTTTCATGCAGAAAAGAGCAAGGGCTTTTTTATTTTAGCAGAAAAATGATGCAGAAGAAAAACAAAAGAGCTGAGAAGGGTGTTACCTGTGAGGGTGTTTTTGTGTCAGTGGCTCTGCAATCGAAGTGAAGAAGAGAATTTAACAATGAGAAAGAAATGAAAAAGAAGAATGACAGAAAATGTGATGTCGTTTTAACGTCTGTGACAAATCTTCAATTCCGTGGGCGCAGCTTCTTATAAACTCACTTCACCTGATTTTTTGCTACATTTAAATTTGTTATTTGTTAATTTGTTATACCTTAACAAATTAAAAGTTTAAATTTTAAAAACTAAAAATATTACAACAATATAGTGGCACATATTATTTTTACTTACTTTTGAAAAAAATGTTTGAAAATGGTTATACTTTGAAAATAGGAAAAATATTTATATTTTTGTTAAATTTTGATTATGTAATATCAACTTAATGAATGCAGGCTTGACAACCTATGGAGATTAATTTATTATTATTTTTTTTAATTTTGTGATAGTCAAAAATATAATTAAAGTTACCTTTTTATTTACATATTTTTTTTACAATTTTAATTGTAACTGTTCTTATATACTAATATATAAATTGGTAAGTATGATTGTACTGTATCGTGTATTTGGAGAATCGAATCTTTTGTAAGATACATAATTTTTAGTTAAAAAAGAATATAAGTTTAAGTATATAAAATCAAGATTAGCACGCGTAGGTTGAACATAATCATAAAAAAAAGTTAAAATATATAAATTTATCAAACTAATCAATTGTTAATTTATTAAAAGATCAAAATTATTTTAATAATGTTGGATGATATACTTTAACACGTTCACAAAGAATAACATGGTATATGATTTAATGAAATATATATTACTTTTTATACACGTGTTTTAAGAAAGAAATTAGGATTTATAATATTCTTTTAAAATATTGACGTGAAAAGCATAATTATTTAATTAAAAAATCTTAACAATCTTTACACCTCGAGTTTCCCGTATTCTACGGATCACATCAAAAGAAAAAAATACGAAAACATATGAAAGGAATAAGTCAAAAGTAATGAAGAAATTAAACAAACTTAAAAGGAAAGAGACCGTTCCTAATCAAATCGCAATAAACTAAGAAGATTATTGTACGAAACAAAGTTAAGTCAGTATGAAGACTATGGTTAACTAATTTATTAACATAGAAGTTTCTCTCCTTAAAAAAAAAATTGTGTTGGGAGGGAGATTTGTTAAAAATGAGAACCCAACCAAACTTATAACATTATAATGTTATATTATTTAATTTTTTTCAATCTATCTCTTTTCTTTTCGTCATTCTTCTTTCTCATATGTTTTTTTTTGTTAATGGTCAATTGTGGAGAAATCCTCACTCTGTTTCTTTCTTTAACCAACATCTATTAGGTTGATTAGCATTAGTTATTTATAAAGTAAATAATCTCTCATAATCACCAATAAAGTAAATAACCTCTCATAATTATCAATAGGTCATCTTATTTTATTAAATCACATTCATTCCTATAGCTATATTTCACATGAGTCACACTAATGGAATATATTTATTTTCTTAGATAACAATCTCCTCCTCAAGTGAGAGTTTCTCCTTCACATTAATGGAATATATTTATTTTCTTAGATAACAATCTCCCCTTCAACTGAGAGTCTCTCTTCCACATTGATACACTCTCCTTCGAGCGGGAAGCAAACAACTCCTTACTTGTAAGGTTGTTCATTCACTTATACGTGACACGCTTGCCTGAAACATCTATCAGGTAAACTTTCGATACAGGGTCACCCAAGCTGTAAACCATCAACTCTGATACCACTTGTTAGGAGAATCTGAGGAGAAAAACACTAGGAAGATTTCAAACAATAAGAACTGAGCCACACCACATACAAGCCACCTTCAACCCAAAACCTTAAGATATTATGTTTGTCAGTTTTTTTTGTTATACGTTACTCAACTTTCTCATTCTTATGTAAAACTTAGACTCACTTGAATACCTAAGACAAAATGGTAAACATTTTTTCCATGCATCTCGGCATGTAGTTCCAAGGTACAATATTTTCACTAACCAAATCTATTTGCATGTTTTGTAACAAACATATCTGAAAAAAAGTTAAACTGCAAGTAAATAGTTCAACTGCATAGCCAAGATGACCACTTGAAGCACAATCCATTTTACAGTTTATACAATGAAATAAAGATGGGTGCTAATTAACTTCAATAACTTTATTTCAATAGACTAGCTCTATGAAGATCAAAGATAGAAATCAGCCCAAAAGTTTCTTGTGTTGTTGGCAAATAAACTTTCTTCCTTTTGATTTTTATAGATTTCCTCTTGTTAGTACATTTAGATAGTATAAAATTTATAATTAAAATTTTCAACTCTTGAGAAAATAAACCAGTTATAACACATGAAAATATTAAAGAGTTGTCCCCAAAATGACAAAGTTCATGAGTTAATTCATTACATATAGTAACTTTGTTTTCCATAAAAAAAAAATAACTTAACTCTAATATAGTTCATGATAAGTCTGAAAAATTGGGATTTGGAAATACCTTCAAAAAGAGGTACATGATGGAAAGATCACTACATTAAAACTTTAGAATTCTTTATACACATAAGATGAGTTGGATATGAATTCATTGTAGAAATAATAATTATCCACGCTCATCTTTTATCCTTATGCTTGATTATAAGAAGTGAATAACATATTATATTGTTTATGATTCTAGTTGTTGTCCTAAAAACACGGAGATTTTATTAATGTATAAGGTATGAATTTAAAGTCTTTATACCTTTGACACCGACTATGAAAAAAAAAACTTATGTTTTTTTAAAGAATGAAATGTCCTTACTTTATACCTCATTAGCGAAGCAAAATAACAAGTGTGAAAGTAGATCACCATGCCTTACACCCCATTTGCATGATAGATGGTCAATCATGCAACCTTAATATAAAATGATAGTGTCCTAGAAACAAATATAAAATTGATCCAAATACAAAATCATTAAAACCGAAAGCTTTGAGGATGAAAAAAAAAAATTCGTTAAAATCTTTCTTTTATATCAAAATTAATTGCAATAGTGACACTTTAAATTCTTCAATCAAGCATATTAATGTCTTTCAAATGCAAAATAATCCTTGGACCAATCAAAGATATCACATTTCTAAAAACTTGATGAACTTGAAACCAAAGTTACCAACATTAATAGGTATAAAATGTTGAATATAATCTATTCTGGAAAACTTAGGTATTGATTTATGTTGTTTTTAACTTATTTGTTGAGATCAACTAATGACATTGTCTGACTTTAGTATCTTTTGTAACATTAGTGTCTGAAAAACATTATATGATGAACACCATATGATGATGAAGTGCATATGTTCAAAACGCTTACTTATAATTGTTGTTAGATGGTTTTAATGTTTAATTTATTATTTTATTATATATTTAGTTATATTTGTAGATGTAGTAAACCTATTTGAGTGTGTATTATGTAAACTTCATTATTCATTGTTCTTTGTTATTGTATGTTTTTTATCAAGAAAATATTTATGGAACATATCATTTTTTCTTATTATGCATGTCTTTGATCTTTCCTTTACACATTATATACTTAATTCACTAAACTGTCAAATTTTTATCATGTATTATGGATTTCTTTGTTAAATACCTTAACAAATTGGTACTAGAGCTTTAGTTTTAATATTTTCGCATTCGTAAGTAGTACTCTTTGATTAAGATTAGTCCTCTTTGAATGTTTTTTTATCGTGAAGAAAATCTTTAAGAAGATGACTATCACGATAAAGATTGAAAAATTTACAAAAAAAATTTAATTTTAATATATAGAACATCAATATATTTGCTTTGTTGAAGAATAAGGAGTTTGGATGTCTTGGTCTAGTAACACTGCACGTCTAGATGTTGTCATATTTTAAAAAACAATTGAAGAAGGCTTATTCTATAATTATTTTTGTCTCTCACGTATAAAGTTCTTTATGAGGTAGCAATTAAAGAATATGGTTTTTGAGTTGTGATTGAAGTTGGTGAAGTTATTCATGACAAAATTTAATATATAGTAAACTTATTCTCAAGAAACAATTATTTTTGGTTTGCACATGAAAGAGGGTTTGTTGCTAAAGAATATCTTGATGAGATGAACTCAAATCTGATAGAGATGAGGGATATGAATGTGAGTATGAAAGATAAGAATATACCAATAATTATTCTAGGAAGTTTTCTCCTTTATTTGAAAATGTTGTTAATTCTTTGAATGTAGATAAAGATTGCATCACATTAGAGGAGGTGAAATTTTTGTTTTGTGATAAAGAACTTTGATACAAGTCTACTTAGAATAAATGAGGTTGATTGATTTGTCTTGGTTGATAATGTATATTATTGCTAAAGATCTATTTTTAATATATAATAACATTTAATATCATTTCAAAATAAAGTAAATTTGCATGTGTCATATTCTGCAAGTTCTTTACTTAGTAAATATATTGCCAAAAAGTTTCTACAACCAAGATGTTACAATCATTAAGTGTGGAAACAAGCATGGTCACTCTTGTACTAGAAAAGAAACCTTTGTAGGAAGAGATGATTTCATTATCAAAGCTAACAATAATCATAGTAGACATTAAATCATATAAATAATTAGTTTCATAAATGACAATAAATGGAATATATTAGGCTAACTTATATATTATAGACATAACTAGTATAGCTCCTATCTGAAACTAAAATAATCATTGCTTGGGACACGGATTCAAGCAACTCAAAAAGAGATGTTACTTACTAGATTATGCAAACCCTAGCCATCAAGTTCCTCCAAACTAATCACTATATATTATTCAATATCTAAAGATTCTTGTATGATAGATAACCAAGTATGACTTTCAAATAAGAATATATTTTTTTTAATGTTTAAAGCTACTTTTAGGTATATATTAATGATTATGTGTTATATAACCAAGTGTAAAGAGGAATATGAAAAAAATAAAATAAAAGTTATTATTATTAGAGAGTTAATAGAAGTAAAGTTAAGTTATATTTATAAATAAAGGGTTGAAAAGAGGGGAAGAAGAAGAGAATTGGATAGTGGAGTAAATTAGAAGAGTTTGTCCTTTTCCAAAAGAAAAAATTCTATTAGTGCTTTCAAAACTGTTCATCTTTATTTTACTGTTATTTTCAATTACAGACTCAAATAATATTATTCAGTTACTCTATTTTATTGTTATTATTATTAGATATCTTTATATTATGATTTTTCAAAAGTTCATATAGAGTCAAAGAATAAAAAAAAATGTTTGTAAAAGAACATAATACAAATGAGTTACAATATTAAGTTGTCAATTACTATTCATCATCCTTTAAATAAATTGTATAATTAATTATTGCATTTACATTTAGTTTGACCTATCGTCACCTTTTAATAAGTATTAAGAAATTTTAGATCATGTACTAATTTTAATTCATATAAACTCATATAACCTATACATGCCATGGATATTGGAAGTAGAAGCTAAAGCTTGTGCATGATTAAAAGACATCCTCTAGTATTAGGATGATGCTTCCAGAAATTGTAATGACCATTTCACCATATGTAGGTAATGGGGATATTACCTATTAGTCTTTATAAATATTGAATGTTTAATTTTAGAAAAAATTCCTATTTTAGACTTATTGTGTAATATTTTCTTTCTCCCATATACATTCTCATAATCTCACAAGGACCATTAGATCCTCCGTTATTATTTTGAAATATTAATTTTCTCTCTTTTATTAATGGCAACATCATTGACATTGTTTTTGTATGTTATTTTTCAATCTTTGGTATTTGTTTTCCCCACATAACAACCATCATTGTGATGATTTTGGTGATTAAAATTAACACTTGATATTTATGAATTAGGATTTGCTTGTTCAGTATTGTAATGTGTAATGTACAAGCATTGACTTAACTCGTAACTTTTTGGATCAATAAATAATGGTTCAACAACTATAACTATAACGCTTCTACTTGTTGTGTGATTATAATAATATTTGCAAGTTTTTATATTCTACATTAAATAATAATTTTCTAAATTAAAAAAAACTTCCACTATAAATTATTTTAGGTTATTCTCCATGTAAGCTCCAACAAAACACTTACATAGTAATTTATCAATTATTTTGACATTTTATAAAATTATATTTTAAATCAGGCTAAAAAATTATATTCAAATCAAGATTCTATTAATCTTGGTATTTGATGAAATTAAATATAGAATTCTTAATCAAAGTAGAAGCTAGTAATAAAATTATTCAAAATCCCGTTGATAATTATTAGAATTTCAAATATGAATTTAAATAACACATTAAGTACGAGTAAACATGATTAATAAAGAAAAAAAAAATATGTGAAATCTTGATCTTTTATATAGAATATTCATGATTTATTGATGTCAATTTTTTTTAATGTTTAGTGGCAAGAACCTAATAAAGTGGTGTAAGAAATGTGAAATGACCAAAATAAAGATTCACAAATTCATTACTTTAAAGTTTTGAGTTGGAAAGAATATCTTAATTTTCTATAGTAAACAATGATAAAAATAGATTATTTAATTACCATATAAAAATCATTTATCCATTAGAATCACCATATACCTATTTTATTTTTGAATAAGTTTCCATAACTATCTCTTGCTAAAAAATATAATCTTCTCTCCAAAAAAATTTTCAAATAAGTAATGTTCTTACAATATAATAAAGTTTTAACCCATGTTAACAAAAACACTCAAGTCAAAATTAAAATTGATGAGGTGCAGGAAAATAATGGTAGCTTAATAGTTAGCCACCAATACATTAATGACTCAAGGTGAGTTATTGTAGAATTTAACACTCGTTTTCTTTTTCTATAATAAATTGTGCATTTGTGATAGTTATGAGCATTTAGGGTAATTAGAATTTAGCACACTCTTTAATACATTCTTTTATCATATATTAAACTTTATTATAAGTTATATATTCATGAGTAAAAATAGATTAACTAAAGAATAAGGAAGTACACAACTTTTGTATTTTTTATCTAACTGGTCCTAGAAATGGTTTTCTTGGTTGTGCATAGCATAATTCATACTTTTACCCACGTGTAACACGTTTTCCAAACCAAATATGCTTTACTACAAGTGAAAAGAGCCACCTTAAGAGAATCTGACACCTTCATACTTCCTTTTATAAACTACATGCTTAACTATTTATTAACATTTAGATGGTGAATATTCATATATATACACAGACTTCACACAATAAACCTTTCTATTTTCTGTTCTCCAAATCCCTATATTTCAAATTCTACCAATTCACGAATTTTTGTAATTAGGTTGTCCAATGCTAACGTTTTCATTCAAACAAATGCATTCTCTACCTAAATCAACGCTCTTAGATATTATCCTTCCACCGCTCCATATCTCCACTTCAGCATTATTCTAATTCATTATCAAATATCATTTTTTGGAACTATCTTTTTGTCAATGATGTCTAGACCACACATCCATCCAAAAATATTAGTATTTTATCTTATATATTTATTATGATAAATGAGAGAAGAAAAAAAAAATGTTATGTCTAATTGAGAAACTATGTAAATTAAGAATCACAATTATATATTTCTAAAATTTATATTATACGCGTAAATGTAACTTTGTTCAAAATGACACTGTAGTTTTAATTTAAATAGTTCTTGATCGAATAGCATCATATGGAATAAAAAAAGTTCCAGACAAGTTTTGAAGAAAATTTAGAACTCCAAAAATCTATTTGTAATAAACAGATTTTGAACAATTTATAAACCTATATTAAATTATTGTTTCGAGTTTCTTAGATTGCGTTCGAATAACAGAAGTAGGAGTTGTTTGCTTTGTTTGTAAAACAAATCAATTATTTCAATGCTATACATTTTAAAACAAAATCTATTATTAAAATCAATATAGACATATGTCATAATTATATTCAACAGTTGAAAATTAATTAGTCTCAACTTTATAAAAGTAAAGCGAGCTTGAAAAAGATGAAGATTAATTAGTACAAATCCTCTTTAGACTAAACAACAAAGTTGTTGCGTAATTGGCCTATAAAGTATTTGGAGAAATAACGCAGAGGCAATGATATTTTGCTTCAAAACATATAAAATTGTTGCAAGTGGAACACTACAACAACCATCAAATGCCAAAAGCATATCATGGTATTATTCTTAGAAGCAATGCTAACAAAACAACAAACATCTTTCATATACCATGTAACATTCATTATTAGAGTGAGGTATTTAGACATATATTTTTGAGTAAACTTTTAAATATAATTTTTTTACATGTTTAACCCACAAAATTTAAATAAAATATAAAATTTTAAATATTTAATAATTTTTTAATAAAAACTCAATTAAAAATAATGAATTAAAAAAAGTCTTTGTAAGATGTTAAATAGTTTAGAAGGGTTTGGTTTCACAGATTCATTCGGAAAGTATATGAAAGGAACAATGAAGTTTCGCAGCATGGTGATTAACGGAAGTAACCGTTCACGAGGCGCCACGTGGGGGAAACGTTACGTTACTGGGATTACGTTGTTGCGATACGACCATACACGTTACGTGGGACAGTTTGTGGTAATGCCACGTGGTTCCCTGTGTGTTAAAGTGTGGCCCACGCGTATCTTTCAAATTAATATTCAAATTTATTATAATTGACATTTTACAATTTATGTATTAAATAACAAATTTTATTATACTTTTTTTTTCTGTGATCGATATGTGTTCGGTATTTATTTAATATTCAATAAATACAAATATTACTTCTTTATGATTCTGTCCAGAAAAAATCCTCCATAAAACTCGTAGAATTAAATGAAATACACTTCGTACACATAAGATTCGCGACATAAGATATTATTTAATCTTTTATTTATAAATTTTAGTCTTTACTGATGAAAACTTTTTATAAGTTTTATAACTTTTTTTGTCAAAGAAATTAATTGTATCCTTTAAATTAATCGTGCATGTGTTACAATTACTGTTTCGATTTTATAAATATTAAAAATATTTACTTTAAAGTATCTTTTAATAAATTATTCCATTAATTATAATGAATATTATATTAAATTGGATGCCAATGAAGTAAAAATTAAGCTCAATTCAATTACATTCAGTAAAAAAATTATATTAAACTCAACACATTTACTTACATCCCTATATTATACTTAAAATATCAGTATATTCATAAAAATGCTAATAAAATCAACAAAGGAACATCAAAAGCAGAAAACATAGAAAGTGTAAGACACAAATAATTGACACCTCCTAATTTGTCGACAAAATTTCCGACATACGTTACGAAGTTGTTATATGAAGTTCAAATAATTTGTTTCGAAAACCTTTCTAAGAATCTTTAACTGTTAAATGAATTCTATATTAGACAATTTTTCACTTATAACAAAAAAGTTGTCAATACATAATGACAATAGTTTTGGAAAATCAATGGTTAACAGAGAACTTTTAATCGACGATTATAAATACATTATAAGTTGATATAAGAAAAACCCAGAAAGCACGTATTGCGAAATGAGTAAAAGGTTATGTATATATTAATGGCTCAGTGACCATATAATAGAAATTTAACTTTATATATATGGACATTACAAATAATCATTGTGTTAGTATAAATGGCAAACGAATGATAGATAAACAGAAGGTAACAAATAAAACGTGGTGGATAATGGATAATCACAAATCTATAGGATCAAATTTTGTGTTATTAATTAATTGTGTTACGAATAAGATCTCGTGATTTTCTTTATGTGTCAATTGATTTTAATATTGTAATCATCTCTATCTGTTATCTTAAAATAGCATTCAATCTTATCAACCATGGCATGTTCTCTAAGAATGAATAATCGTTGACTTCACTATCATTACTAAATAGAACCATATTGATAAATTATTTAATTAATCAAATTTAATCACATGCTGTATGAGGAATGAATAAGAAAATTGCTAATTTTGGAAAATATCTCCTAGTGACGATCACAGTTGGCTTCGTAGTCATCTTTATCCACAGAGAGGGACAAACAACTTTAATAATGATATGTTTGGAAGAATTTATCTAAACTAATGTAGGTGATTTGTGATGTTTACAATAGGTATTTTCCAAATTTGTAGTAAATTTAGCTAGAAATTGTATATTTTAATTCATGTTGCAATTTTCTTTTATTAAAAGAATATAGAGTCAAATTATTTATACAATTGCACCCTAAGGCTGAGATGGTGTAGCTAATTATTTACTTGTTGAAAATTATTCATTGCTTTAAAAAAGATATCTGAGCTAAATCTATATTTTTTTTAAAGAACAGTGTTAATTAAAGAATATTACGATAGTGGCGTTGGGTTTATCGCTTTGGAAAAAAAACAGTGGCATTTGTGTTGTGACTATCTTAAACAGCAAAATGAATCTGACGGAGATCAGAGCGACTTACTTTAAGTTGGGTTTTATATAATATACCTTTTAGTTTTTTTTAAACATTTTACTTTTTTGTCACCTGATTTACATAATATTTCTTTTTATTTTTTTTCTATAGCATCATATAGTTTATATATATAAATAAGGTCATCTATGATACACTATACACCTAATTTATATTTTTTTTTATTTTACTTAAATAATTTTTCGTCCATTCATAAATTTACGAGTTTTATGTGTTTGTCGGTAATTTTTTCTTGTAATCCAGTTCTTTATAAAAATTTATTACACTTTTAGTCTCTACCATTTACTCGCGTTCATTAAGTGCCACATACAACTGATAGATATATTTTTATTATTTTTTTTATCTTTAGTAAATTTTTATCTTGTTTGTTATTATAATTTTTTTTTTCATTTTATCTTTTTATAATTTTTTTTATTTTGAATTTTGTGGGTTTATCAGTATCTTTGAGTTAAATAACTAAGTCAACCAACTGATTAACTAACTCAGTGTCATACTTATCTTGTTAATCATTTTATTTGGTAACACCTATTCCTTCCCTAATGTCTTATAGTTTGGGACGGCCTCTTCTTACACCTCCATGATTTCACCCTGCACCTCCATAGAAGATTTGAAATTTTTATATTGTCCTTATTGTATAATATTATACCCAAATCTGCCCTTCATCCCTATCCCATTTAGCATATGGGTGCACCTCCTTGGTCTTTACTTTAGTTTATTTTGTAATTGACGTAAAATATATACACGTTTTGACTAAAAATTAACGTAGAAGTGAATCATTTACATTACTTTATTTACCAACTAAAGCTTTCATGTTAATTCTTCTAATAGTAAAAAATATTACCATGTTTGTTGTTGATTTGTTTATCGATGCTTTATTTAGAATGAGATACCTTTTCTTATTAAGATAAATATCCAAATAAAAACTTAAAATTAGTATAATAAGTAATATAGTTTAATAAATAAAATATCGAATGAGTATATTGTATATAGATGAAATTAGTTACTTTCATGAGATTATGCTGAACAGCATGTACATACTTCCAATTTTAAAATAGACACATATTTTAAATTTTTAATAAAATGGCACTCACATTTTCTTTTCTTTTTAAACAGACACGTTCTTTATGTATTTTAAAAAATGACATTATGCATTATCATATATTATTATGTATTTCATGTATTTATTAACGTTATTTTGTAATGTTGGATGGTGTAGCAAGAACAAATATCAGAAGGTGGTGACGACATTATGAGAAAAATTTTTGTGAAGAAATAGAAACATCATAGGAACAATTTTCAAGAGGGAAGCAACAATATAATATCTTTGTATTTAATTTTAAACTAAGTTATTAACTTTTATATAACATAGTTTTTAATTCATACATAATTTTTTTATGTTTTTCTCTTTTAGTAATATCTATGGAGAAGTTTTATAATTTTTTTATGAATTTTGATAGAGTGACCTAGAAGGAAGCGAAGTTTCATTCAGAAAGCGAAAGGGCCACGTATATGTAATAACGAGCTACACCAAACAATTGAAATAATGGCACAGCCTCATGCTTTCTTTTCTTGAAGTGGACGCCTTTACTCCATATAACCACATTCAAACATAAATTATGGAGCCATATTTTCCTAACTATAAAATTTCCAAATTTATACTTTTCTAATTTTAAGGATTATTATGATAACATTTTACAATTTCACAAATTAAAACAATACTTTACTCTTATATTCTTTTTTAGTATAATGCTCGTTATCTAACAGTATTAAATGCTTTTGCACTCTAATCTAAATATATAAAACATTCTTGGTAAGACTTTTATGTCATTCACTGCAAAAGAAAACAAACTTCTCGCTAATATGTAATTGGATGGCAGAATAAAATCCTTCTTTTTCTTTTCTTACATATTCACTCATTTTTATCTTTCTTTTTTATAACTAGTCATTATCACATTATTTATTATAAGAGAAGAATCAAATCCACAGAAACAGTATACATAAATGTATTAAAATATTTATATTTATTACAAGACGTGAAAATCACACCTTGGTGGACCCTATGTAAGAGAGCACTACCAACACAGTGTTGCTTCCAATCCAAACAGGTTAAGATAAACTAGTGGTTCTCTAGGAAAGGAACCTGGTTTCATGTATATATATTGTCCAACTCTTAGAAATATGGCAATGTCATCACCACACAAACATTTTTTAACTTGATTGTCATATGAGCCATCAAATTTCTGTGACCAGAATGGTTCTAGCACAAAAGACACCATGCAGTTATCAGAAAGATTTGTTACACTACTAATTTTTGTGTCTGGTGGAGCAACTAAATTGGAACATAAAAAATGAATTCTGAAGTAGATAGGGTCAGCATAGGATATTATAACTAGTCTTGTTTGATCCATATTAGTAAATAAGTTAAGTCATTATTATAAATAAGGTGAAGTTTATCTTCACTTAAATATTTATATATTTTAAACTAATTATTTCTTTAGTTAACTGTTAATGTTACACTTTTAATTAATGTCACAAGTTTATACATGATTAGTAATTAAAATTTCTAGATATATCACTGTTTCAGTTAACACTTTATAATGAGTAGATATTCAAAGCAAAATCACACATGGATAAAAGGAATTTAGTTCCTGTATATAAAAATGATGAGAAAAATTAATGCAGGAGTTCAATACAAATCAAAGGTGGATCACTCTCACTTTCTTTCACAATAAAATTACCAGCTCAAAATAAGTGCATTTATAACTTTACCATAGACACCACAAAAAATATATCAGTCCTCCTTAGAGACACTGCATGTAAACATCAAATTATGTATTGTCAAATAATTGAACATGCATGAGCATCACAACCGCTACACAGAAAGTCTTGAATTTTTCGATGATATATGCAGACACATAATTAGATATAAATGTATTAAAAATTTTACACTGATAATGTATTAACTTTTACTCTCTCTCTCAATATGTTGTTATGTATGTAGCAATCTTCTGCAACAAGAACACCCCAAATCTGTTAGAACGTTGTTTCCCTAAGAGTCTTAAAGAAAGGCTTGTTGGCCAGCCACTGTTAAAGATTTGCAGGGCATATATTGCAGTGCACATATCTGTGTTTTCCAGGAATTTCTGTGCACTGTCAAAAACCAAGGGTCCATTCTCCAAAATCATTCTTGTGCACTGCAAACAATATGGAAGATAAATAATAAAAAAAAAATCAAAGCCAAAAGGGATTAGGAAAATTATGTTCTTGTGCACTTTCTACTCAACACTGCAAAATACTTATTTGTGAACATACATACATTGGCCTAGTTCATAATGTACATTATAACTTGGTCAATTCAGATCCTATCATCACTATCCTTAATATGAAGAATCCTTCCTATCAGTATCTGAAGATAATTTTTTGAGTTTGTTTCCCTATAGGTGCAATGATAATACGGAAATAAATTTTCTGTTTCACATTAGAGTCAATTAATGATGATAAGGAGGTTGGCAAAGTTCATATCATGACAAAGAAATTAATTACCGGGATTCAAGCATGATAATATCCAATTTAGTCAATAAGATAAAAGTTGGAAATTGAAACTACATATGATTCTAAACAAATTGAGGAAAATGGAGGAATTAGTCAGATTTTACTCACCTTATTTGCATACTTCTCCACTGAGTTGCACACCTTCAACGCTGTCTCAAGTATCTCTAGCTGACATTTTAAAATAAATGTTTAGCATATCTGTATATCTTATCCTTCTTGTTAAAAAAAAAGTATTTTAAATGAGAACATTTTTTAAAATAATTATTGATGACAGTGTTCTATAAAGCATCTAGTTTTATTTTTCAATCTTTTATCCTTTTCAAATATATTACTTAATTTAAGTTTTAAATTTAATTTCATTTAACAATTAGTAAAAGAAAAACTTATTTCTATTCAACTTCAAGTCACCCTCCTTTCATCTCTATCTCTGTACTTATTTCTAAATATATATAAACTATTCATTCTAAATTCAAAAGTATAGTTTTTATATTAAAAATAAACATGTAGTGTACTACAGTGCTAAAATACTAGGTTATATGTATTTTTCCTGTTTTTCCACCCATACATGCATATGCTGCTGCACCCAACATTATGATCAAAATTCTTTTGATATGGCTGCAACTATAGATTTTCTAAATTAAAAGAAGTATAATTTGCAACGAAATCTCCATGCAATCATTTAACACCCATCAAAGTTGTGTGGTAGATTGTGTACAACTAGAAACTATATATAGAAAAAGTTTGCTCATATCAGGACACAGATGAAGTAAATTTTCACACCACAGTGCCAAACTTCATTTTAGTAGCAGATACATCAAATTACATACCTTAGTATCACAATCTTTCAACTTAGCCAATAGAGTTGAAACAGTATCTTTGCAAAAGCCACAGCTATCTTCTTGAACTTGTGAGGAAATATATGAAATGAGATGACAGATATTGATCTTGTAGCAGAACTCTTCAGGCTGAATTGTAGCTATTTCTGAGAAGAAAAGAGGAGCATAATAGTCCACCAAAGCAATACACTGTGCAATACAGAAGAAACAGAGGAATTAATATAGGATATGATAAATTGTGATTCATTCATTTATGATATGATTCCCTTGAAGTCCAAAGTGTCTTATGGTTGTTGACCAAGAGAGTATTGTTATGAGACGCAATTAGTACAAGTTTCAACATGTTAGTTAGCTAATTCATTGGACATCAGAACTGAGCTTGGTTAGTATTTAGATTTGATGTTTTTCATCATCTGAGAATAGCTACAACATCTAAAACCAAAACACAAGAGATCCAGAAAATGACCAACCTTCTTATTAACGTGGGGAAGCTGGTGGCAAGTGTTGTGGAGGATATCAATGATCTCTTGCTGGGTCTTGTTTTCATTTAGATAATCGAGTGCCTTGGCAGTATATTCCTCACAAAGTGCACAAGTGTCTGGTTTTCTGCTTAGTTCTGCAATTTGAAAAAAAAAAAATCAACAAGATTATTTATGCCACATTTGCGTTTCAAACCATATTTGAAAGAAAATTATTTAAAGCAGTTTCTTAGATACGCACATGATGCTCAATCAACCTACATATAGTTTCAAACTACAAACTTTTCATACCACCCTTTATTTCATTCTGATCATACTTTTTGACAATTGACAAGTGTCAATGCCAGCATTTGTTTCAAGTGTTTGTAGGCATAATCTATGCTTAACCAACCTGCCACTTTCACTTTGGGAGATTGAAAATGTCATCTACAATACATGCCACCAATCTATTGACTTCCTAAGAAGGATAGTAAAAAGCAAAGAAACTGAATAATGGAATTAGTGAAAAAAAGTTTGCTGTATTACTGCTGAAGTGATCACGGATAGCCAGGTCTCTTGCATCACAAGCCCAGGCAGCACCCAATACAAAAAGAAGCAAGAGTGTCATTCTCCCCTCCATGGTTCCTACAACAAAACTTTTTTCAAAAATGATAACATCCATCAGGGAAAAAATAGAAATCAATTAAAATTTGAGGGCTATTATAAAGAACACCATTTCTGAAAAACATCAAAATATGATGAGGTGAACACAGTGAATATAATTTACTTAGACACTAGTAAGAATATATATCATATTTGTTGTTAGCACAAAGGTGATCACACAGAAGCAGAAAATGGAGTGCTAAGAGTTAAGACCATAAATCTTTATGAAGTGAAACTCTTAAATCACCTCAGTAATAGGCACAACTATGAATTTTGATATAATGAGGCCAAAAAAACATGCAATTCAGTTCATGCTACACCGAGCAAAGAAAATCCTGGTGGAGAATAATTTTGTCAATAATGATCAACCATAAACCAACGATCAGAAGTGAAGAAGAACCAGAAAACTGAATCTGGCTGAACCATATTGTCATCCAACACAGATAAGATAACAACCTATAGTATTGAGAAAAGATTAATTTCTAGGACTAGAGGGTGGTAAAGAGGAAAAAAAAAATACTATATTTCTTAGTGGTTTACATTAGAAGCAAATTAACGAAGAGAAGAGAGATTACTTTTTGTTGAGACTTTCAAGGAGATTTAAGAGGATTTAACAATAATAAGACTTGATTCAAACTCATCTAAAAGATTTACACCATCTTCACCCCAAAACACACAAAATGAGTTTATATATATTCTTTCTTACATAATACTCAATTTTCTCATTTGAACTGAATATCTAACTTAATCTCACACTTGGATTATGAAAGAAGGTGGTAGCATAGATTCCTTGGTGGAACTTGAGAGTGCCTTGTGGTTGGTGCAAGGAATGGTTGAGAATCAAAGAGGGTGTCTAGCTTTCATGAACAATATCAAGATGCTTGATCTGTGATGCTCTGTGCATCTCTCTCTCCCAAAAGAAAAAGTTTACCAAAGACTTGAACCAGAACAGAAAAAGTGAAAGGGAAAGTCTTATTAAGTCTTAACTCTTAAGTAATGAAGGAACCTTTTTTTCTTACTTTCTATTTTCAGTTTGAATAAATAGAATATATGTTACTTACCGATGTTATAAATAAGAGAATACAATACAAAAATTTGAATATTTTAATAAAACAATGTTACATTTTGGTATGTTTTCTACTGGTTTATGCTTCGGATCTCTATCCCTTGCTTCCTCTTACTACTAACCATATATGTCTTCCCCATATGTAGGGAAAGGAATTTCCAGAGTCAAAAGAAACAACTTTATATTTATAATAATAAATATTTTAACGTTTTAAAAAGAATTTTTAATTGATTAACAGTATAAGAACCTTTACACTAAAAATAATTTTTTTTAGATATACTGTGTATGTTGCGAAGACCAGTGGTGTTTGCAGTTGTTAATTTGGCAAGACCTTATGTCTTTCAGTCTCCAACCTTCATGCGACCAAAGACAGCGAGCACTATATAAAATTACGTTGTAAAATCTAAATATAAAATTCAGTTTTTAATAAATTTTATTAAAAACATAAAATTCAAAGGTGAACTTCCACCTTGGTGCAACATTAAATTCAGTTTGAATTTCATTATGTTAATATCACACAATTAAACTAAACTCTAGATATATATTCTCAATCACACTAATGGATTATTCATCGTATCAAGTTTCAATCTTTTACCATGCAATGAAACTGGAAAATAAAGAAACAATTTTATAAATAATGTCACCCACAAATAATTTAACAACGACCTCAACAAACCTACCCACTAATGAACATAAACACAAATCACATACATGTACGAATTTCATCACACACACAACTGTTAGGGTTTCATAAAAAACAAAGACACGTATCTAGCAAAATACAAACGTAATTACAACCTTCACAACAAAATAAAAATATGGTCACAACTTCCCTTTCTTTCTTCCATAAAACAATTTTATTCAAGCAAATTTATTCTTATTCTCTCTTTTTTCAAGATCGTGTCATTCTCTTTTGTAAGTTTATCTTATTTGTGTTTGATCTTCTCATTATTTTTCCCCTCAATTTTTCCAACAATAAGAGTTTTAAATGATGTGTTTAGGACTGCTGATACTATTGCTAAGTCAAATGTCTTAAACATCTACAGCTGTTTTGATTGATTATTTTTCCTTTTTTTCTTTGCCTGACAGAAAGTAAAAAATGTCCTTTCCTTAACAACAGTAAAACGAATTTAGTTCCTCTAAAATGATAAAATGTTGTAAATTAAAAAGTAAATATACATTTATCCTCAATATTAAATGAATATAATTTTGGTGGACTTTGGATACATCCTTACTTTCTCACTTCATACATCTTCACACTTTAAATTTGGCAACCCCTAAATGATAGCATTAAAGAATTTTAGCACAGATACAGTAATATATACTGAAGAACTGCATGCAAACATAAGATTACGTGTTGCCAAATAATTAAACAAGCTTGAATATCTCAACCACTACACAGAAAGTTTCAACTTTTTTTCAGAATGTGCTGACACATGATTACTAGTATTAAAAACTTTACACTGACAATGCTTCGAAATTGCACTCTCCCTCTTCCTTATTACATTGTATATGGAAATCTTACAGCAACAAGGGAGACATAAATCTGGTAGAGCTTTGTTTCTATAGTTAAGAGTCTGAAAGAAGAGCTTGCTCGCTAGCTACTTTTGAAGATTTGCATGCATGTATTACAGTGCATATATCTACATTCTCCAGGAATTTCTCAGCATTGTCAAAAACCAAGAGTCCATACTCGAAAACCAGTCTCTTGCACTGCAAACAATTTGGAAGACAAATGAATAATCAAAATCAAAATGGGATTAGGAAAATTATGCTCTAGTGCACTTTCTACACAACACTGCTGCAAATTCTTAGTTGTGAATGCATATTGACCTAGTTCATGATGTACAGTGACATCCGCAACCAGATACTATAATCACTATTCTTAATTCAAAAAATCCTTCCCCATAATTGTTGTAGAGTTTGCTTCTCAGGGAGGTGCAAATGAGCATCCAGAAATAAAATTTTCACACTAGAGTCAATTGTTGATGGTAAGGAAGTTGTCAAGTCCATGGAATTATTATTACTGCAAGGAAATTACTGGGTTTCCAAGCATGATAGTTTCTAATTTGGTCAATAGGATAAAAGCAGGAAATTGAAACTTAGTATGATTGAATACAAATTGAGGAAAATGGAGGAATTTGCCAGATTTTGCTCACCTTATTTGCATACTTCTCCACTGAATTGCACAACTTCAGTAATATCTCAATTATCTCTAGCTGACATTTTGAAATAAATGGTTAGCAGTTCATTCAACAAAACAATCTAAACCAAGCAGGGGTAGTACCAGAATTACCACTTTGGAGGGGTCAAAGTAAAGATAGTAGAGGAGAACAAAGATAGTAGAAATCTACTTATTACATATATTTTAGAAATCTACATATTAAATATATTTTATAAATACAATGGTTTTAAAACTGTTGAAGCAATTCAATATGCAACACCCATCAGAGTTTTGTAGTAGATGAAAGGCGTGTAAAACTTGAAACTAGAGAAAAAGTTTGCTCATACCAGGACAGATGAAGTAAAATTTCACACAATAGTATCAGACTTCATAGCATGAAGATGAAATTACTTACCTTAGTGTCTCTATCTTTCAACTTATCCAGCAGAGTTGAAACAGTTTCTTTGCAAAACCCACAGGTATCTTCTTGAACTTGCAAGGCACTATGTTGAATGAGCTGGCAGATATTGATCTTGTGGCAGAATTCTCTAGGCTTAAGTGAAGTTACTTCCGAGAGGAAAATTGGAGTATAATAGTCCACCAAAGCAATGCACTGGGCAAAACAGAAGAAACAAATAAGCAATACGTTAGTTCATTGGACATCAGAATTGGATCTAGTACTATATGACAAATTATTATGAGTATCATATTTTGAGGCCATCATCATTGAGCTTGATAAGGGTGCCAAGAATGTTTTTAAACATTAGAGAGCACAGTGAGAAATTAAAGTTGATTTTCCCAGCAATTGAGAACAACTACAGTATCTAAACCACACATAAGAGAACCAAAAAATGGCCAACCTTCTGCTTGAAAGTGGGAAGTAGGTGGCATGTGTTGCGCAAGGTATCAATGATCTCTTCATCGGTCATGTTTTGCTTTAGATATTCAAGTGCCTTGGTAGTATATTCCTCACAAAGTGCACACATATCCAGTTTTCTTTTTAGTTCTGCAAGTTGAAGTTAGGTCAACAAGATGATTTTGTGCCACATTTGCATTTAAAACTACATTCAACAGAAAATTATTCAAAAGAAAGTTCCTAATATTTGAACATAATGTCTTCTCATGGAAAAGGCTTTTAATAAAATTGAAGCTCATTAGTCAAGCTCGGAGGAAGAAAAGTCATATTGATTTTACACTAGGTGTTTCATCTCTTCAATGGAAGAGCTTCTGGACTCAAGAGATCATATTATGAGCTAGCTCATTCAAGACCTTTATTCTTTAGATCCCTCCTTATCCTATCACAGACGGTTAACTTGATATTTCTGCAGATTTATAAAGCACAACCAACATAATGTAACATAGTTACTTATCATTTCTGCCATTATAGTTTACCCTGAAAAAAGTGTCATAATTATTTGTCTAAACAATATAAAATAAAGCTTCCAGTTATTTCGTAAACATAAGTTACTTTAACTGAATCAATTGGTTTTGGTTTCTAAATAGTGTCATCCATGGATAGCTAATCCTGAAGGTATACACTATATGGTTGTTACTTAATAATTTTTTGGCCCTTCATTATTGCGATAGAGAGGAATTAGCAGATCATGCTACCATGACTTTTTGAACTTTATGCAATGATGGATTTCAAGAGGTTCACTTAAATTCACATGTTTGAACTAAAAATCTATACCACTATTAAATCACATGTGCAATACATATTTCCACTCTGTTACCTTCCAAAGCAGAATAATAAAAGGCAAAGAAAGCTAAGAATGAAATTAGTGAACATGTTACCAGAAGTATCAGTGTTTGCTGTATAATTTCTCATTTGATCAAGGTTGGCCAGTTCTCTTGCATCACAAGCCCAAGCAGCACCCAATACAACAAGAAACAAGAGTCCCATCCTCCCTTCCATGGTTCCTATAGCAAAAAACGATTTTTTAAATGACAAAGGTCCGATATTTCAAATATTTATGAAATGAAATAAGAACTGATTGAAGGGCATATAAAAAAACAAAGGCATGAATTAAATACAGTTTACTCGGACACTTGCAAAAATATATATCATATTGATGTTTAGCACAAAGTTGAAGACACACAGAAGCAGAAAAAGGCATAATAAAAGTTGAGACCGTAAACCTTCTTTATGTGAAACTCTTGAACGTACTTCAGAAGTTACATAGACAACACAATTCTTAATTAAGTCGGTATAATCAAGACAACAAAACATGCAATTCAAGTGATCCTCCCCCCATAACAGAAAAATCCCAGTTGAGAATATTTCTCAGCAATGATAAACCATAGACCAATGATCAAAACTGAAAAAGAACCAGAAAAAGAAAACAATCTGGCTGAAGTAGTAGCAACAAGCAATAGTTAATGCATCACATGAAATAGAAAAGAAAATACTATCTGGGGAAATTTAAAATTTTGAGGAGTACTCATTAGTGGGTGGTGACTAAAGGGAAACAAGATTACTACTTTTCTGAGTGGTTTCCTTAGAAGCAAAGAGCATGGAAGGAATGAAGAGAAGAAAGGTTACCTTATATTTGAAAACAAAGTGAAAAAATGGTAGTGATTCCCTGAAGGAACTTGGAGTGTCGTGTTCGTTGGTGCAGCTAAGAATGGTTGATTTGTTTGCTACCTTCACTTGTACTGGTAGGTAGCAATATTAATGCAACATGAAAAACTCCAGTGTGGGGAGCCCCATGGAGAAGACTGTGCCTCACACTTCATCATTACGTGGCATGATCAAGGAGGGAAACTAGCTCTGATGAACAAAATCAAGGGACATGATCTACTATGTTCACGTGCAAAAGTAAAAATCTATGTAAGTCTGTTTCAGATAGCTGAAAAGGTGAAAAGAAAGAAAAAAAAAAAAAAAAAACATGATTAATCTTCACTCCT
>Ga0209700_102881_pt1 | contig 34061 bp, 20 predicted proteins | sample SiratroredBW_FD_187528 | JGI IMG/M metagenome (GOLD analysis project Ga0209700, IMG submission 187528) | Root nodule microbial communities of legume samples collected from California, USA - Siratro red BW (SPAdes) (version 2) | ecosystem: Host-associated > Plants > Roots > Nodule | place: USA...
TTTGATTCTTAAACTTAACTGGAAAGTATTTTTGAGTTTCCGACCTAGATGAAAATAGTCGATATGTTGGAATACTAGGGATAGGTTTCAATATATTGATTGCGTATTACATCCGTTCTTAACGCTGGGTAATTTACTAAATAGCTGAGGAATCAGTGTTTAGGAGATTTCCTTATGAATTTCATATCAGAGGAATCGGTGTGAATGATTTTAATTTGTGCATCAATTGAGAGTAGTTACGAATATTGCATTTTATTATCAATTCCAAAATACGAATGAGGGAAAGAGATGAAGTTCAATCCCAAAGTCCTTCTAGATCTTGCAAACTCCGTTTTTCAATTGTTACTTGTTTTTAATTGTTCTTTTATGTTCTTGACTCAACTTATCATCAAATCTTCATAAAACCTTTACTTACTTAGTGAGTAGTGACGCTTAAGTTAAAACAAAACTGTTCTCTGTGGGATCGACATCCTTACTTTATAAATTTATACTACTTGTGATTAGGTACACTTGCCGGATAAAAGTCTTAACACCCAACGCTTGAGCTAAAAATCACTTAGCGCAGACTAGTGCAACATGATAGGACTATGCCTTGTGCTACAAGGTCACTTCAGTCAGTGACTTTTCAATAGCGCTCTCATTTTCTCTTTTCTCATTTTGCTGTCGACTTCTTCTTCACTCTCAAACTCTTGGAACTCAGGTAAAATCTCTCTACCGTTTGCATTTTTCTCTCTTCTCTGCTACCACTATTGCATTGCAGTTGGGAACCTACGGGATGTGGGAGTTATAGAAGAAGAAGTTAGTGGATTTGTGCGGTTAGGGTTTGCAGTTAGAGTGATTTGGGGTTGCTTAAGGGTTTCAGTTTACTTGTACCAGATATGATAGTGAGTGGTGTTGAGTTCTTTGAGTAGTAACCCTGGTTTGCAGGAAGAATGCCACGAGTAAAGCACACTGCTCCTATTCGACCGAAAAAGAGACAAAGGACCGATGTACCCTGTTTCAACGATGTTATTCCTTCTCAAACTCTTGAGGAAGATCAATTGACGAACTTTCACAAGCAGCGAACAGCCAGGCGGTTTCTGAATGAAAATAAGTTTAGAAGGTATGAGGAACTTACTCAGTGGCGATTTCTGCCTGAAAGAAGGGTGGACTTAAAGCCTGGTGACTGCGATGCGTTTCTAATGGGAGTGCTAAGGCGAAACTGGAAGAAATTAGCAGAACCAATGTGGAAGTTTGATGAAGAAATTGTTAGGGATTTTTATGCTAACGCCTGGGCTGAAAGGCAAGACAGGAATCACAGGAAAACCATGGTGTGGGGGAGGCGGATCTCTTACAGTCCACAAGCTATTGACGATTTTCTGGGAAACCCTTTTCCCAAACAAGAGGAGAAATGCCACTATCAGCGATTGTGCAGCAGAAAGAAAGGGTTCGGTAACCGAAAAGTTGTTGTGGCATTGTGCATGCCTAGTAAAGGCTATCAGATTGCAGCCTGTGGAAAGGAGACACGCATAAGGAGGGGAGACATGCGGATGCTATCGCAAGTATGGCTAACATTCATGTTAGCCAATGTTGTTCCAATAGGCCATGTGTCTAATATTAATGTAGCCAGGAGCAACTTGTTATTTTCGATGATTCAGAATGACTATACCATCAATGTAGCTCGGATAATTTTAGATGAAATACAACAAAAAGTGGATTGGGAGAGCATTCGGGGGGCAGAAAGGCTAGGAACATTGGGATTTCCTGCTTTGATCACTGGGTTGTGAGCGGAGAATGGGATCATTGTTGAGCCAAAGTTGAAAATAAGAACTCCCGTTGACAAAAAGTTCATTGATCACCATTGCACTAACCCAGAAGAGAATCCAGAACAAAGGAATCAAGTTCCCAATCCGCCAGCTTCACCGTCTGAACCAACCTTGGAAGCTGTTGAGAAAAAATTGATGTGACATATTTTGCATTTGGAGGATCAACAGAGTACTATCTGCAGGTTTATGATGCAGATGTATTAGGCAATGCGGGATAAGACCTATATGGATGCTGAAGAATTGTCCTCTTATCTGAATTGGTCAGGGGACCGGCCAAGCTCTGTGGGGGAGGAGGATGATTACCATGAATCTCAAAGTACTACAGGAGATGGGAGGAAGTCAACAGAAAAGAAAAAAGATGAAGAGGAAAAAGTTGAGGCAGTTGTTGAAGTTGTTGAAGAAGTTGAGGCAACTACTAGGGTTGCTAAAGAAAATACTGCTGAAAATGTTGAGGCAACTGCTGGGGTTGCTGAAGAAAATAATGAAAATGCTGCTAAAGATGTTGAGGAAACTATTGCTGAAATAGTGGCTGAGAAAGTTGTTGAGACTAGTGGGGAGAATGTCCACAATGCCACTACAAATGCTGAAGAAATTGTTGAGAATGTTACTGTTGGAGTTTCTGTTAAAAAGAAGGATCAACCAGGTCCTTTGAGAAGATCCGTTCGAATCAAGACAGCGGTAATTAAAAAAGGGTCTAAGCCAAAAGGTCCAGCAATTCCATATGTGATATCCTCAGACTCGAGCTCAGAGGAAACTGAAAAAGATGATGAAGAAGATGCAGGACAAACAAGCAATGGTAGTGATACAGAGGAAGAAGATGACACTCCAAGTGAGGAGTGTTGAAGGGTGTTGTTCGAAGTTGTTGTTGCTGTTTTGACTATCATTTGGCTGTTGTTTTGAAGTTGATATGAGAATGCTGACTAAGAAGAAGTTGATCAGAGACAAGTATGGTAGTATAGCTCTTTTAATTTTGGATGACTGTAATAGATGTAGGCACAAGCGGAACTGATTGGTAGAACATGATAATTGTTGTGCCTGTAATACTAGGATGAGTATAAATGGGTTGATCTCTTAACTGAAAAATCTATGTGCCTATAAGTAGCGTAGTCTTATTTTTGAACTTGAGCTAGCAGTTACAGTATATTAGGAAGACAATAAGGCATTGGAAGGATTAACATTAACATTGATTAACAGGATATGAGGAAATAGTACTGAGAGAGGAGTGATACACTGAGAGTATATTTTGAGTGCATACTTTCATGACATTAATTGTTGCTTGATTTTGTTAGAATAAAATTGACTTTGTTTTAATAAGGATGAAGAAGGTGAGTGTTTGAATGAGTGTAAATTATAACTAGAGCCAAAAAGCTACCTAGTGAGATGAAAGGAATTCAATTGCAAGCCTATCTGTGCCTATCATATTATTAGAACCTTGAGCCATGTTTAAAAAAAAAAACCACCTTGGGCATGAATAGTTAGAAAATTATGGTACAACCTGAAAAAAGGGGATTTTAAAGCTCAAAAGATTGTGGCTATTTTGGGAGTCAAGGTAGGTTTCTATGGTGTACCCACCATGTGTAAAAAAAAAAAAAACGAACTAATAAATATGAATTTTAGAGTTTGTTATCTAAAAGGATGAGAGAAAAATAAAAAAGGGTACATAGAGAAGAGCCACCAAGTTGTGTAAGCTACAGCCATAGTCTAAGCAAAAGAAAAATCAAATGATAAAGCAGACACAAATTGATTCAAAGTAAAGGCAGAAAAGGAATTCATGGTTGAATTAGATCTCCAATTCTTATTTGAGTTGTATCCATAGTTTTTAAAGTTATTTGTGCATTTTGTGTTCCAAGAAAAACCAAAAGTTCTTTGTAGCCTGGCCACATTATATCCTTTTGAAAGACCTTCTGACTTCTTCATTTCAGGGTTGATTTGTTTTGATAAATGATGAGCAACTTTTGATCGAGAGTAATATGTTACTTAAGAGTGAAATAGTGGTGAGAAGTGTGTGAGTAAGAGTATCCTGTCAAGATTTGTATTTTGTTATCTAAACATTGAACTGTTGAAATTCTGGTATATGAAACTGCAGGTGATAGTTTGAAATTGAGAAGCGCTTGAAAATTGCACATAAGTCTTAGATTTTAGGAAGATTTGGTTTTAAATGTCTTGCTTGGGGACAAACAAGAAGCTAAGTGGGGAGACTTTTGATAGCTGTTAATTTTAAGTTAGATTTTAGGAAGATTTGGTGTGATTTTGTTATTAGTTCTGTTTTAATTTGAGATTTTATTCGATTGATTCTGTTTAAAATTGATATTTTGTTAGTTATTTCATATTTAATTGGTTTTATGTTGCAAAGAGCGGATTTTGTGAGAAATTAGGTTAAAATTGAAGGAAGAAAGAGAAGGGGTGCAGAATTGAAGGAAAAGAGGCATAAGTGACTTTTCGCTTGAGCAAGGAATATAGCCTGGGCTAAAATCCACTTAAAGATTCTATGAAGCCCTAATTCTAAAGCGCAGTTGTTGGAAAGTGAATCAAGAGATAACAGCTCAAATTGACTTATTGTTAGGAGCGAATAGTATAAAAAGGGAGCTAGGTCAATGGGAGAGGGGGGCTATCACTTATCATCTCTCACTTGTGGGAATATCTCCTAGCGCCGTCGTGATCAAGATCTTTCTTTTTCTCTTCTTTTGTATTTTCATGGCTACTATGTGTAGCTAATTCTCTTCTTCTTGGGGTTGAATGTAAAATTCACATGCACTCTTAATATTGTTTTTATGTCATTTAATTTAAATACCTTTGTTAACGTTTTGTTTAACATTTATATATCTTAGATTTCTCATTTTGATTGGAAAACATTATTTGAAATTGGAATTAAACGTTCAACTCATTGCATGTATACATTCAGGAATGAAGTGTAATGTAATGATTGTTCATTGCAAATGTTCTTAATGCTGATTAAATTAATCTAGCAACTAGGAATAGAAGCTAGGTAGTTTGGTTTATGAAATTCAATGCTAGAGGAATCAGGTTGAAAAGACTTTAATTTGCACAGAGGGGTAATTTAATGAGATGACATTATTGCTTAATTATGAGTGTATGAGAATGAGAGGGTTACAATTCAATCCCAAGGCTTTTAATCATCTTTATTTCATCACTTTACATTTGGTTGCTATTAAACTTTAGCCATTACATCACAAAATCAAATCAATCTTTATTAACTGTGTTTGCTCACAATGTAATGATACATAATCAATGTTCAATTTATATAATCTGTTCCCTGAGGATACGATACTGGACTTATTGTCTATATTACTTGCGAAATCAGTATACTTGCTGAAAAATAATTATCATATACTTCATTGGAGAGGGGGGACATGAATTAACTTTCCTCACATCCTACCTCTTTAATTATGACATGACTACGATGTGTGAATGCATGCTTTACAATAGAATCCTTTTCATTTTACAACACAATTTATTTACGAAATAAAGTGGCAGGAAGTAGAGGTTCTCAATGATCTCCCTCAGTGCCCTAAACAAGGTTCAGTGTAGCGATATTTCAAGATCTAGAACAGTAGATGTGTACTCACATGGGATAATTTCTCATTCCTAAAAGTATAAGGCCACTAGAGTTATGCTCACTTTATTACCCATAACAATTGGTAGCCAAGTTGGTGTAAGCATACAAGTGAAGAGAACAAACTCTAGTTAGGGTTTTCACAATAGTCAGAATGGGAAGTACATCCTCGTTAACATGCTACACAACCCCTTCAAATTCTAAGCTTTCTTAAAACTAGGTATAGGGTCCCACTCATGATATATAATAGCAATAGTGTGTGTGTGTGAAGGGAGAAAAAAAATGCATACCCATTACCCCCACCTACAAAACAACTAGAAAAAAAAATCAAGCAGATATAACATGTCTTCTAGGGTTCAGTATTTCAGCAATAATCATAAAAACAGGAAAGTAAAAAAACATATATAGAAAAAGATAAACATTTAGAAAACCACAATCATTTTACTTTTTACGCATTTAATTAATTTGGCCTGACTTTCTAATAGGGTCTCCAGTAGAGTCGTCATCTGTCGCAACCATAGTCACTATGGAGGCAGCGAAAGAAAATATAATTCTTTAAAAAAAAAACAAACAAACAGATTTATATTTTTTGAAATTTTAATATTTTTTTATTTTTATAAAATTTTAAAGTTCGAGATAGTGTGAGTGATTATTCATGATACTCTTGACAAGTCATACCATTAGTAGAGATTGTGTAAACTATTTATTTTGTAGAAAAATATTTTTTTATTTGTTTAAAAATATATTAAGTATAAGATGGCATGGACAATCTTACAAATATCCAAATAACTATTATTTCCAAAGTTTCTCACTAAACATCGCATGACTCGTGCAATCATTTTGATGTCTAAAAGAATTATTCTAAACGTATTATTTATAGTATGAAAATATTTTAATAAAATTAAATATTGAATAACGTGTACGACCATACAAATATCTCAAATTATTTACAACAAAGTTTTTTTAATTATTGTATATGGAAAGAAAACAAAATATGATGTTGGTGTATTCATAAAAAGGTACAAGACATTTAATAAAGATGTTGAGTCAATGAACAAACTCAATTTTTATTATATATTTTTTAAAAAAACAAACAAGCAATGCTAGTGGGTGAGTAAATAAAATGTTATACGTAAATAAAAAAAGAAGTGTGCAAATAATGATACGAAGGATTGTTAAAGTAATGATTTTTGCATTTTTTTTCTTTTGTTAATTTGAATGATGATATTGAAACTGAAATTGAGTAAGAGATTAAATGCAAATGAGATTATACCTCTGTAATCTACTAGTATTTACTCAAATTTTGAATAGCTTTTGTTATTGACTTTTGATTGTGAATTTCTTTTGATGGATGAGACAAGAAAAGGATGACCAAATGAAATTGTGATGTTGTTTTTAAGTTGGAACCTTAACTTTGTTGGATTGAGAGATTATTCAAATAAAAAATACACATAGAGGAAGAAATAATATGTGAATGTATTTTTTTTTTCCATTTTTGTGTATAAGTGAACATATCTAGTGTGAAAATATGTGAAAGTATGGTAAGAAACTTCAAATTACAAATAAAATCTAAACTTTTAAATGATGAAATAAAATTAGAATTCTCAAAACTACTTTAAATATAAAAATCTTTAAATCAGAAATAAATTCAAAAAATCTTTAAATTAAAAACAAAAATCATAACTCTCAAATTATAATAAATTTAAAAATTCTTTAAATTAAAAATAAAATAAAAATCTTCAAACATAAATCCAAAAATATTTAAAACAAATTAAAATTTTTTTAAATTAAATTCAACTCGAAACCTTCAAATTGAAAATAAAATATGATAAATACAACATTCTTTTTTTCAATTTTTTTTCTTTTTATTTAAGCTAGGTCCAAAGTATATTGAAATTTAAAATACTTATTTCAATTTTTCTTTAATTTTTTTATTTTCTAACTAATTAAAACTCTTTTTTTCTTTTATATATATATATATATATATATATATATATATTCCAAATCAATTAAATATATTTTTTCTTGAATTTTTAAAAAATATTTTTTATTGAACCGAATGACGTTGACATTGAGTATACGAGAAGCTTCCATGGAGTGAAGTTGTGATAATTATTCTTGATAAGCTCGTGCAACAGCCTCGTCATTGTCCATATACTCATGCGGACAGAAGCCTTCTCTGACATATTCAACTCGACTACCAGCGAACCATGATGCCAAACTCTGCAAACATCTAGAAGATGAAGACCTCAGCGAACAACACATGTAATTCTAAATCATCAAAAACCACTTTTACCTTAAAATTATTTTCTATTCCAATCTCATCATCAAAATCCTAAATCTGTTAGTTGTAAAATATTTAATAACTTGCGTGTGAGTTTTCACGTGATGAGTGTGAGAATAAGCGGTGATTAGTGAGAATAACTGAGTACGAGAAGGTGGACATCGTTTTGTGGAAGAAGACACGAGAACGAAAGATACGAATAAGCGGTGGGCAAAAGAACAAGAGTTAAGAAGAAACGGTGACAGGGCAGAGAGTTCTGCGAGTGTGAGAAGATAAGTTTCGGAGGACACACAAGGAAACGGTATTTTGTTTCTTTTAGCACAGAAGAGTATTTCGGAAGTTTAGATTTAGTAGAATATTAAAGAAATACATATTAAATATAATTTAAAATACTTCTACTTTTAAAAGTGTGGTCACAAGTAACATTTACTTATTATTTTATTGTGTTATGCGTGGTCAAAAATAACATTTATTTACGTTGTCTAAAATAAATAAGTAACGTCTAGATTATATACTATGGACGGGAGAAAAATAAAACTTACTTCTAATCAATAATTTAAAGTTATTATTTATTCTTATTTTAAGTAATGATTTTTTAAGCATTGTAAGTGTTTCTAAAAGTAAAAAATGGAGTTTTAATAACACATTTAATTATATATTTTTAAAATTTATTAAAAAATATAAAATCATAAAAGAGTCGTTATATATGATGTAACCCTCAGATTTTTATATTTTATTTCTAAATTTCAACCACACAATATGCTTGAAAGAATTAATAAGAGAATATATGACTAATATTTCTCCATAGGATCAGCATATATGTACACTGTAAATTGAATTGTTCATACCAAACCTCAATCCTTTAATTTTATTAGATCTAGAATGATTTGATTTTTTCTTTATTAAAATTTTCAACAAGTGTTATACTGTGAACTTCACAATTTTTAACAACCATACAAACTAATCTGGAATATTATAAAATAAAAAAGCTGAGATCCAGTGCAAGTGTTTAGGCTTACACTGAGAGTAAGCCTAATTAGTGGCCTCTAATTAGAGCATAATTGACCTTTTTCACTAATTACTCAACGTAACCACCATCTGTCACCTTCTTCAGTGTGCACAGAGCAAAATTGAAACCACAGAACTTCAGCTCCAACCTCATTGATGGTTCTTCTTGGCCTAACTGGCTCTCTGCACAGAGGGCAAGATGCGTTTTTGAGAGCAACCCATCCATCCAAGCAATTTCTGTGAAAGAAATGTTCACATCTAAGCACTCTAATCTCTTCACCATCTCCAATTTTGCACAGACAAACAGCACACTCAACATCTTCTTCTGTGTCAGAGGTGTGTGCATAGTGGCATATGCTTTGGTCTTCTCCGATCATTGGCATTTGAGAATCATGGAGCTTATAGAAAGGGTAGAAGAGAAGGAAATCCAACACCCATTTGATTTGAGAGTAGAATTCAGCCAAGTGTTTCATCAACATGGTGAAGGTTTTGGTACAGAAAAATAGGAATGTGTTTTGGTGACTCAGGTTTTGCTGAGATAAAGATCAAGCCTTTTGTATATTTATAAACCTTGGAAACATTGTACATGGACGTGGAAACTTTGACTTCATATAAATTGAAGCATCATGGATGCATTGAAAATTATTTCTTTTTTTTTTTTACTAGTTTTGTTCCACAATTTGTTGATATCTTTTGTTACCTACATTACTAAAAATCTACAAATTGAAAAGATTCTTTTTTTATGTTTTCTTTTATATTCATATTGTATCATGCTTTGGTATAATTTTATCATTTATTAAATTAAATAATTTTTTATATAATAACATAATAAAATTTCTACATAATAACTGTCTAATCCTCAATTTAAAATCAATCACTTAATTAATTTTTTTTCATAAATATGTTTTTATATTTTTAAATTAAATTATTTTAAAAAAATAAACTGAAAAGTGCATATATATATATATATATATATATATATATATATATATATATATATATATATATATATATATAATAAATTTTGACTTTAAAGTTGTTTAAAAATGGTTTTCATAAATTTTGAAACGTTGAAAATCATCCCTGCTTACTTGAATGGTAACGTAGCTAGACATGTTAAATTAGATCTAAATATATGGAACGTACAATTATATAAATAGTAATAAAGTTTATTTTTCAAAAGTAAATTTGTGAAAAATGAAAAAAAGTTAAAATATCAAATTTTGTTAGACTTATAGCGATTAAAATTATGTTTTATTTTAGAATAAAATATTGTAATTTTTTCTTTATTTATCATATATTATTTACAAATACAAATAATAATATTAAATATAGTTTATTTATTTGTTTGTTTTCATTCATCTATATATTTATTTGAAGATTCTCCCTGCCGAGGACGACAGATATATAATGACAAGAAGCAGACACCCACCACGTTTTATTTGTGAAAAATCAAGAAGCCCAAAAAGCTGTGTATTTAAATTAAGAATGGCATTTAAATGCTTGTAATATTGAGGTAAAATTAATTTTCTCTGTAACATGCTTATTTGATCCAAGGAAATGGTGAACCACACAAAATGTCTATAAGTTGCTTTCAAATAAATAGTCCAAAGTGAGAAAAAAGAGAAAAGAGACAAATAGAAAAATAAAATATCAAATTTGTACGGCTTTTTAAAAGAGGAAATAGAGAAGAGAAAAAAAAAAATGTATTGTGTGAGACACAGTAATATGGCCCCTAACAATTGACATAAATATTAGAAAAAATGATTTTGTCATTTTTAATACTAAAATTTAAAATAATAAATTAATTTTGGAATTAGGATAGTTATTTTTTCCAGAATTTTTTTTTTTTTCATTCAACAACCCAGGGATAAATTTTCTCCCACTAGTATTTTAGCCTTTGTTTTTAGAGAGGATCACTTTTGTTTCTTATAAGTAAATTCACAATTTAAAAAAAATAGAAATTAATATATATATAAATACACACACACATATATATATATATATATTAGATTTACAATAAATAAGTTAAATTGTGATGTAAACTTTTATTTATTTGTCATCAAATTCTCTTAGAAAAAATGATTATATTCAATTTAGAGATAGTAACTGGAATGAGTACACAGTGATGTGTACAGTGAAAAAAATCGCCACAACAAGCGTACAATAAAAATTAAAATAATGAGATATGATCAGATAAAATTTTTAGTAAGAACTTAAAAAATAAAGAATAATCGAGAATGTATATTTGGAAAAAATGATATTTATTTATAAATTTTGTATTACATCTCGTATTTAGTAGGTAATAGATATTATAAATTTGAGTACCTATTTTAAGGGTGAATGAAACTCTCACTTACTTTCTTGTTATCTCAATTATGATTATGATTTTCTCAAGTATTCTCTTTTATGATACAAATTTAGCTATAATAAACCTTCTACAAGTAGAAAAATAAATAATTTCTTTTATAAACTACAGTTTGTACGTAAGTTAAAAATCACGATTAAAAAATATTTTACTTTTATATTTTCTTATCAAATACTACTCTATCTATACATATCTATAATAATTTCTACAAAGAACTTATAAAAATGAAATTAAAGTTAACGAACACATCCACTCAGGACACAAAACTGTTGTATATATTTGCCCAACAAAAAATATCTGTAATTGGGTCCAAATCCGCAAGATTTGGACGAATTATTATTGCAGCTCCATACTTTCTCTTTCACCTCCATAAATTCAATGCGTTGACAAATATAGTAAAAAAATTAAATAAATTCTACACCTCCTTGTTTCTTAATTTAGAATAAAAAAAATTATACTCCAAATTATGTAATTTAGAATATGAAAATATTTTAGATGATGTAATCTAAAATATAAACAATTATATGCTAAATTAAATAATTCAAAATATAAAGAAAAGTGTATTATAAATTATATTTTTAATTGTCCAAAATACAAAAAATATATTTTAGATTATAAATGCTATATACAAAAGTTATATTTAAATTTTATAATCTAAAATAAAAAATAATTGTATTCTAAATTATTTAATCTCAAATGAAAAAAGTTAATTTACGTATTTTGAAAAAATATTTTCAGTATTTTTAAAATATGGAAGTGTAAAAATAAAGAATGGAGATGCAGGAAGAATGCCTACAAGATTCGTACAGTGTTTGACGTATGTGCCAGACATTTAAATATATACGTGGTCACTTCTTGTAAAAAGAAGTTCGTTTGCAATCTGCGGTTGAATTATTTTATAAATTTATTTTAATTATATTTATGATTTTTTAATAATTATTATTATTTTATAAATTTATTATTTTTATTATTATGATATTTTATTATTATTATTATTATTATTTTTATGCTATATTTTTAACATATAACATAATAAATTATTTTATATATATGATTGATTATCTTCTCTTCACTGTATTTTGTTTTTGAATTTTAGTACAGTAATTTTAGCAAATACATCTTTTAATACAACATTAGGAATCAAATCACATTAAAGCCGAACATGAAAATAAATAAATTAAATTTATGAAATGGAAGAAACACAGTATAACTCATAAATTTATGAAGAAGCACAGTATAGCAATGGAAAAAACAAAACACAGTACAGAAAAAATGAAAATTAAATTTATGAAAACTCATATTCACAACCGTCTTCAACTTTTTTCTTACATATATAAAGATAGCTAGAGTGGATTCTTCCACAAATCCGTCTTCATTATTTAACTCAAATAAATAAAAACAACCTAAAATGTCCTTTCCATAGAAAAAGTACTCATGAAGAAAAAAAAATGTTATTGATATTTTGGGTGGGATGAATACATTAATTGTATCTGAATATGTTTATTCAGAGTTTACTTTGAAAAACTGGAGAGGGGAAATAATTTCAAAAATTTGTTTGGATGTGTTATTTAGTCGTGGGTTGACACTCATCAAAATTTATATTCCTTAACTTTTTTTTATTAAATTTTTATCTAATAATCTAATTTATATTTTAATTAAATAATTTAATGTAAGATTTTATTATTATATAATGTTCTTAAATGGGTGTAAGAGAAGATTTGGGCTCTGAAAACAATTTTTTCCCAAGGTAGAAATTTCTGCCAGCTGTCTATTACACATGCAGGCAACAAGGTACAACTGATAAGCGATTCTTTTATTTCGTAATTACAATAATAGATATATTTTATTTTACTAAAATGGGTATATCGAATCTCAATAGTATAATTTCGCGTGTGACCATTTTAACAGAAAAATCCAGAATTGAAAGACACCATTTCAATGAAAAAAATTAAATAAAAATCATGTCAAACTATTTTAGTAGAAAAAATTGTGATATTAAATAATTAATTAATTATAATTCATGGTGTATTAATTTTGTATTAAAATAATTAATTTGATATACTAATTTAATATTTTCATATGTGAAATAAATAATTAAAAAGTGTATTAATTATCACTATCAGTAAAACCTGAAATAATTAATTAATTAATTAGATGCTTTAATTTTATACACGTACGCATGAACTAATTAATAATTAAATAAATAAATGCACTAAATATAATATTGGTAGAATAATTAATTGATTTCTTATTAATTACTAAAATCATATTATATTGATAAATCTTAATTTTATTAAAATCGTGTTAAGTTGGTATGAATTTTTCTTTTGTATGTTATCTTTATTACATGATTTATTTATTTCAAATCGTGTCTTATGATGTGATTTATTCATTTTTATTAATAAAAATATATATTTATTATAATAAATAAAAAAAGAAATTACACAAAAATGGTGGTTTCACTGTCTAAATATATTTTGTCTTATGAAAATAAAAAAATTATATTTTCTGTCAGCAACGAAATTAACTAACAACAATTTCAAAAGTTAACTTTCTGTTCTAGATCGATTTTATTTGGGTTTACATTTTTAACATTTTTAATCATTAAATAGCTTGCAACTTCAAATCCTAAAATCCTCTTCGAACAGGAACAACAAGAAAGAATATAGATGAATATTTTTATTATTCATAGACGAATACATTCTTCACAAACTTAACAATTCAACACACATTTTATATAATATATATGTTTAAACTAGTTTCTTTTAAAATGATAAAATTTAAGAAATTTAGAAAACACATAACTATTTTTTCCAAAATAAACTTTTATGAAGATGACATAGAGACATTGAAAGGAAGCAAAGTGTTTGAAATGATTTTAATTATCTTATATTATAACTTTGTTTAAGTTAAATAGAAGTATTTTTGTAATCGAGTTTATCTCCTAGCTTATAGTGTTGTTCATATAGCACTATTGCTGTGGTTTTATTATATTTTATTTTGTAATTTTATTACTCTGTTTTACAAATATTGGTTATTTATTTGAACCATTAAACAAATCATTTTAATTTATTAGCAATATAATATATATATCTTTAAAAAATATAATTAGTGAGTTTTGTATGGTTATTAGAATTCAAAATTAATTAAAAACCTAAGATTAAAATTACATAAAAGATGTCGTTAGCAAACTGAAATAGTATAAAATTCATAGAAATATGTGCTTTCATATTATTTAATATTTATCATTTTCTTCAACAATTAATTTTATTAAATATTTCTAATATAATAATTTGCTTGAATGGGTTTTCATTTCTGCCTAAAAACTTTAATTAAAAGTTAACTTCAGTTACATTACCGTACGGCAATAGAAAATTGCAAACCTAATTTTGGTTTGATTCTACCAAATTCATTCTCAAGAATTTATCACAGTCACAACCTAAATATAGCCACTTTTTTATTTTTCATTTATCTTTTATCAATTCAAATCTTCTTCATCTTTTTCATTTCATCAAGTATCAGTTTCTCATAATTCCATATCTACTCCTATGTTTAACTTAATTACCAATTTCCACGGTATAATATTTTCAATATACTCTGCTATTCTAGATATACCACAGTATATTTTAGACACTTAAAGAATACAATGACTAAAACAAAGACTTAAGGTCAAAACTCATAAACAAATTTTGGTTTAAGAAGTTTTTTTTTTTTTTTAAGAAAAAATATGTATTAAAAATTTACCAGATAAACTCTTGAAAAAGAGATATATATCACAATTGGACACGTTAGGTTTTTATGAATTATGATCTTTCACAAATTTCTCTTGTAAAAAAAGCTTCAAAAGTATTTTCCAAGCTAATTGCAAAAAAAAGATGTCATCTAAAATTTATTTTAAGAGATGAAATCCTAATTTATCATAAAGACCTAACAATTAAAAAAATAAAATAAAATTTTGAGTCAAAATAATAAAAATAATGATTAAAAATAGAAATAAAATAAAATAAAACATTACAAATCAAAATAAAATCAAATAAAAGATAAAAAGATAAAATAACATAATACAAAATACGATAAAATAAAATAAAACTAAATATAATAAATATTAGATTTTTTTAATTTAATATTTTTTTCAAATTTATAGAATTAAAAATACAATTCAACTAAAACATTAACTAATTTTTTTCTCAAAAGAAAAATAAGGAAGAACATTAACAATTGTTCCAATAATTAAAAATTAACAAAACAAAATTGAAAATTGACAAAAATAGAGGAATTGAAAGTTGACAAAAGAGAAAATAATACACGAATAACAAAACTAAAAAGTAAAATTTAATTGAACTCTTTTACAACGTCGTCAAATTTGATTGTTGATATTTTTACGATTAAATTAAGAGAATTTCAATACAAATAGTCTATTACAATGCTAGGTCATTTAACATAAAAAAAATGGTAATATGGATAAGGTCAATTGACCCTAAGTCGTCTCCCAACGAATTCAATTGTAAATTTAATCAAAGAGTGTTTGAAACTTCTATACTCCAAATCCATCAACATAATATCTTTTTTACCTTGTAATTACAATTAGGTAACATGCTTTGTTGTGGAAGTATCTCTTTCAACAACTCTAGCAATTTGGTAAAACTTCTATCAGTTCATTCATTACTTGCCTTTAAACTGAACAATTTTAAAGTTGTTGACAGTCGTGTAAAGGTAGTGCATCCTAGGTATAATTGTTGCTCTAAATTGGACTTCGAAGAATCATCCACATGAGCTCTTCCAAACTTTTCTTCACCCACATCATGTATCATGTCTTCTAAATGATTGTTTGTCCATTCTTCATAATTTTCTATTGTTCTTGACATAGTAGAATTATTTAATATTTCTTCATCAAGTGAAAAAACTCATCAACTTCCTTTTTATATGCTTCTCTAAGGCCACATGCATTCATTCAACTTCACTCCATTATTACATATGTTACAAATTCCACCATCATCAATCATCCAATATGAGATTCTCACTTTTCTAATTGAAAGTGAGCTCTACCCATTTGGGAAAATATTTTTCATAATTGCATAACATGTATAAATAAAAATTTATTATCATAAATTTGATAAACTTGGACAATATTTTGCTTTGGTGTTCAAAGTATACGAAGTAAAAGTGGTGACAAATCACCACAATGAGGTATGCAACTAGAGAACAACATAATTTGTACATATTAACAAAATATGAAAAATAATTTTTTGAAATTATCCAATCAGACAATTCAAAATCTAATACAAATGATTAATGTTTAATCATTTCCACTAAATCTCAAATAGGAGCTAAAATTCACTCAATATGTGCATCAATAATATTTAATATAAATAAAATTAGTACAAGAAAACATACAATATCACTCAAATATATTACAATAGAGCTTATTCTATAATCAATCGAAATCACTAGTAGAAAAAACACATTATACGACAGGATACGACGTTGGTTAAAACGAAACCGATGTGAAGAGAAACACGGTGACATTTTTGAAATTATGTAAACAAATATTACATTGGTTGCATCTAAATAGATGTAATAAGCATTATTCTACATCAGTTGTTAACTACAACCGAAATAGAAAAGGCCTGATCAACCCAAAAAATAAAAAATAAAAAATTAAATTTAAATTTGGCACTGGACATATTACATCGATTGGTGGCGCAATCGATGCAATTAATCACATTCTACATCAGTTGTAGTCCCACGCCTCGATATGAATATCTTTGTATCCTCTGTACAATGAGGACAAGCTAATTTTCCTTTAGTTCCACACCTATATAACATCCCATATACTGGAAAATTATTTATTGTCCACATCAAGCGTGTTCTCGCATGACAAAGTTTTCTTTGGTAGAGATGTCATATGTGTCCTCATTCCACAATAGTCATAAATAATCAATAAGTGGTTGCAAGTAGACGTCTATTTCTTTGTTGGGTTTGTCGAACCAAGTAAACAAGTTACAAACATGTAGGACTTGGTCATATACATTTTATGGGGTAAGTTGTAGGGAGTAAGAAATATTGGCGAACAAGAATATGAAGATGTTAAAGCTTGCACATAAGGAGTAAACCCTTCAGAGCATAAATTCGATCTTACATGACGTGGATCAGCTGTAAAATCGGGATATATGTTATCAAAATTGTTTGTTTTCATAATGTCATCTCATTTGCCTTGCTTGTTGAGTCATTAGATGGTTTTATTGATTTCATGCATTAGACGATCTCATTCATTACATGGTTTCTAATATTATGTTTTGATGATAATAAAATCAAGTTTATATTAATTATTTGTTTTAATAATGTTTGTTGAAAAATATTAAATAATGCATGTAGGATTATAATGTCTTAGTCAGAGTAGACAGTCAAAGTCAAATTATATAGTCAAAGTAACATTTCTCAAATAACACAGTATCAGTTTTTAATTAAATTGATTGCTTGTGAGAAAATGAATTTTTAAAAATAAATATTATTCAGAGATAAACTTAAAGTGAAATCTTAATTGAAAGATAAAATTTGAAATTTGATAAAGATAAAATTTGATTTTTGATAAAGATAAAATTTGATTTTTAGTAGAGTTAGAATTTGATTTTTGATAAAGTTAGAATTTTTTTTATAGAAATAGAATTTGATTTTTGATAAAGATAAAATTTTATGTTTGATAAAAATAGAATTTAATAGAAATAGAATTTAATTTTTAATAGAGATAAAATTTGATAGTTAATAAAGATAGAATTTAATTTTTAATCCAAGATATAACATTGAAAAGCACAACAAAATTGCACCAGATTTGAATTCCATGATTTTATCCTAAGTGATGTATGTTTAGTTTATCATCTCTGAGGTGTATTGAAAGACCTTAATTAGACTGCATCTTGCTCCAGTTCCATAGGCAAAGCAAAAGTATCATTTTACTCTTATCATTTACATTCCTTTCTTTTTCATATTTCAAATTGTATAATTTGAAATAAAAAAAACTGTATTTGAGATTATATAATTAAAAATAAAAATTTTTGTATTCTGAATTATATAATTTAAAATAATTTCTTTTTATTCTGGACTGTGTAATTTGAAATAAAAAAAATTATATTCTAAAATTTCAATCAATCTGGAACACAATATATTTTTTTTAGTTCGCACTATGTAATGTGTAATATAAACGAAAATTGTATTCGAGATTATATATCCGAAATACAATCTTTAAAAAGATATTTTGATAATTTTAGAATTATGGATGTGTAGGAAGAAAAATATGGGGTGCAGGAAGAAGCCCTCCCATAATTAATTACGTATATTTAAGAGCCCAACAATCAAAACTTAAAGACCGAACTTAACATAAAAACCTAATATATATAAAAGTTAAAACCAAGTATTTTTTTATTTGAAATGTGTAAACTTAAAACCTATATGTTGGTGTGTTTAGTTTTTACCACAAAATAGACTGAGATACAATATAATTTTTTTTTTCATTTATATGTTGATTTTAGTCATTTTAGTCTTTAATATGGGATCTAAATGATAATAATTATGTATGTTTAAGAACTATTATAACAACAAAATTATTTTATAATCTTATAAAAGTTCGTCCAATTATTTAAATTCTATTCAGTTTTAGAAATTAGTATAAAAATGAAATACATACATTCTTTTACCGTACATTCTTTTATATGTAAACTTAAATGTGGCTGGAGACTGTTCCCACTCCCAAAGAAGCATTATTTACAGTACACTACACACATTGGATCAACAAGTTAAAGAACCTTTTAGCTTAATATTGGATAAGTATTATGCCATTGAGAAGACACATCTCAGACATATTCATTGACCCACCCCGGCAATAATTTATTTATTTATTCAATAGGATTAAACATACTTCTATGGATCACCACTTTATTAACTGACTAGACTAAACTAATTAGTAAGAGATTAATTATTATTTCATTGAACATTTACGATTACTGAATATGAAGTGATAACGTGTTTACTGTTAATTACTTAATTAGTATGTATACTAAAATTATCACACGGCTGATATTTGCAGTTCAAAACACTTCATGCCTAATTTCCAATAACCTGGTTAAGAGAGAAAGATATATGTACGTGTATGGATCAGTTTGTCTCGGTGAACAAACATGGTTTTGGTCTACGTTTGATGAACAACAAATATGTTTTGAGTGATCAATTCATTGGTGAAACAACTAAATCGTTTGATTCAGTTCAATGAAAAATCTAATATGTAAATTATTCGTTGGTTTTAGTTTTCATATTGATTTTTATTTGTTGTCATGAAACTATGTTTTTGTTGTAATTATTCGTGTTTGCATTGCTATGTGCCCATACAATATTGAGCTTGAGCGTGCTATATTGTTGGGTCGGTTCTAAATTTAAATCAAGGTACTGTATCGCGGCAAAGGGGAAGCTTATATTGATGAACTTGGAGTAGAAATAAATGGTGAGAATGACGTAAGGATTGCGTATAAAGTAAAAGTAATAATAATAATAATAATAATAATAATAATAATAATAATAATAATAATAGTAAAATAGCAACAATGAAAGGAAGAACTAGGGTGACATTTGGTGATCGGATGGGTTTGCATTTGTGGAATAATGTTGGATGAAGGGTGAAGGGAATCAATATTTTTGCTTTGAATATGAAACGAGAGTACTGGTTGTGATTTTTTAATTCCCTACAAGTATTATTGTGCTTGAGATTTTAATTATATGACTTTGAAACCATCAAGTGATTGGATGACAAAAAAAAAAAAAAAAATTGGAAAAAAAAAAAAAAAAAAAAAAAAAAAAATGAAAAAAAAAAAAAAAAAAAATTGGAAAGAAAGAAAAGTAGGACCCGTTTGGCTAGTTTTCAATACTCCTTTCTTTTACATATTTATCTAATTTTCTTTCGGCTATCACGTTTCGCTATTCGCACCTTTCTTTCTTTTATTGTACTAACCCACCAGTTTTGTTTGTTTTTTAATTGGGTTCCTACATTTGGCCTAATAATTCTGTTAAATATTTAGCATTTTTTTTTCATAAATACATCACTATGATTTTTTTTCCTTTTAATCAGACAATTTATAAATAATATCATAAATAATATTAGATATTATAATGGTAGCACACGTCATACTTTAATACAAAATTTTAAGAATAATAATTATTTAGGTATTAGTAAGATAATTCGTATCATTTTATACTTAATATCCTTTTAAAAATAAAAATATGTTAAACTTTAAAAATGAATAGGTTATACTATTTTTGCTAACGGTATGATCTGTCAAGAGTATCATAAATATTCATTCGTACTATCTTGGACTCTAAAAATTATAAAAATATGAAAATATAAAATTTAGAAAAAAATCAACACCTCAACAAACACTTTTCTTATTTAGAATTACATAAACTTTGATTTTTCATCATGGATCGAAATACGTAGGAACAATGTGATCATTGTTGAGCCCAAAATAAAAAAAAATGTTTTCTTTGTTTTTACTTGCATTTTTTTTTATTTTTTTTTAAAATAAACATTTTAAACAACCACATCCATTTTGCTTATTTGATTGAAGGTATCGTCTTAAGACCGGCATTGTAGAATATTAATACCTTCCCTACACATAACCAACTCCCGAACTCTAATTCAGTTTTGCGAACCATTTCCTTATCTTTAGTTTTTCTATAGTTTTCTATAATAAATTACAGTGGCGACTCCTCTATTTATTTTTCTTACAAAAATCAATATTTATATTTTTTATTCACCCTGTCGTAACTCTGGTTGCGATAAAAGTGAATAATTCTATTAATCAATGTCTACCCAAAGAAGATACAAAACAAGGTATATATGCAAGACATGTAATAGCAAGAAAGACATATGTGCAGCCACTAACCATAAATCAAGAGAGAGACGTGTCCTATTTAGTATTTATCATCAATCCTCTCTCCTTGTCTTCTGTCGCATGATCTTTATAATATCCAATATCCTCCCTTAAACTTATGGTTGGATTAACTACAACTATAAGTTTAGACCAAATAGAGGGAAAGGAGGAACCAAAAATGGGTTTAGTGACTATTACCTAATACCTGACAAGAATATGCACTTGAAGAACTCTTTTATTTTGAAAACTATCTCTTACAAAGTGAATATCAAGTGTAAAGTGTTTCGTCTTTAAATGCATGAAAGGATTAGCACTGAGAAGGACAAATCCTAAATTGTTTGAGTATATCTTGAATATATTAGCAGTTATTCGTAGCTCAGAGAGGAGTGAAAATATACATATTATCTCTGCAGGTGCAGCTACAATGCTGCAATATTTTGCTTTAGAACTGCTTCTAAACACTGCCTTTTGTTTATGAGACTATCAAGAGACAATATTTGATCCAAGGTAAATGTAGTACCCAGTGGTAGACTTCCTGTCATCAATATCAGATCCCCTATCAGTATCACAAAAACCTCGAAGAGAGTAATTTGAACTTCTACAAAGGAGTAGTCCATGAGTGATGGTGCCAGCTAGATATCTCAAGATACATTTCATAGCCTTCCAATGATGTTCTTGAGGATTTGTCATATACTGGAAAACTTTATTAACAACTTAAGAGAGTTATGGTGATAAGAATGTATTGAAGTGCTCCCACAACTGATCTATACTTCGTAGGGTCTTTAACAACAACAAACCCATCCTGGCACAAGTATAGAGTGGACACCAAGGGTGTAGGTTGAGGTGTGGAGTTCTGCATGTTGGCTTTGTGAAGCAGAGCTTTGATGCACTGAGTTTGAGATAAATGCAGACGCCCTTCCTTAGTTCTTAACACTTGTATTCCTAGGAAGTAATGAAGAGGTCCTAGGTCCTTCAAAGAAAAACACGAATTTAGCATGGATATAAGATTGTTAGTAGCATGAGTTGGTGAACCTATAATTATGATATCATCAACATATATAAGAATAAATATAGTATAAGATTGAGTGAACTTAACAAATAGATATGAGACACTCTTTGTGGTAGTAAACCCAAGTTGTTGAAGATTGTTGTTAAGCTTCTGGAACAAAGACGTGGCAGGTTGTTTGAGCCTATGATAGCTTTGTGCAGTTTGCAAACAAGAGTAGGGTCTTTAGATACAAAACCTAGAGGTTGTTGCATGTAGACAATTTCTTCCAAATCTCCATTTAAGAATGCACTATTCATATCAATTTGACGAATCAGCCATTGAGCAATGACCGCATGAGCAAGCACAAATCTGACTGTGTTGTGTTTGACCACATGATTGAATGTTTCAATATAGTCAAAGCCTTCAATTTTATTGAAACCTTTAACCACCGACCTAGCTTTATTCCTCTGAAAACTACCATCAACATTGTACTTGTTTTTAAATAGGCATTTGCATCCCACCATTGTAGCACTAGGAAGAAGATGAGGGAGACACCAAGTCTGATTGAGCATCAAGGTAGAATATTCATCCTTCATAGCTTGTAGCCAGGAATGTGAAGCTAAGACTTCCTTGACCAAGAAGGGTTCAGTGTGGTGAAGATCAACACTAGTATTATATAATTTTAAAAACACCAACTTTAGATCTAGTAACCATAGGATGAAAATTTATTTTATTTTGTGGAGTATTATAGTTGAAGACAAAGGTATATCAATAGTTTTCAAAATACATATTATTAATTAAAGTATTATCGCTATTACATTCATAATTGGTTTGATCAATATCACTCACAGTTGTAGTATGTACAAAGTCACAATTTGATCGTTGAAGAAACATTAGAGGAACATTATTATCAATAACTTCAACAAATTTATCAGAGTGCTTATAAAAAGGATTAGTGCTTTTGGAAAATGAAAAATTATCTTCATTAAATATAACATGTCGAGAGATAATGGTCTTACTAGAGGTGGTCAAACATATGTACCTTTTATTGTGAAGACTATAACCAAGAAAAAGATAACATGTTGACCAAAAATCAAGTTTATGCTTATCATAAGGGTGCAACAAATGATAACAGGCACAACCAAATACTTTAAATGGATTGTAATCAGGTTTAGATTTAAACAACATTTCATAAGAATTTTTATTGTGAACAACAGGAGTAGGCAAAACATTTATGATATGTGTAGCGGTAATCAACCCAAAACTTAATAGGAATAGAAGCATTGGCTAGAAGAGTGAAACCCATATCAATTTTATGCCTATGTTTCATTTTAGCAGAACCATTGTGTTCATTAGTGTGAGGGCATATAAGTCTACGATGAAAGCCATTTTCATTTAGAAGAGATTGTAGGGAAAAAAATTCTTTAGCATTATCAGTTTGTAAGTTAAGTAATTTAAAACTAGATTGATTTTCAAAAAAATGTTTTGAACCCTTTAAAAGTTGTAAAATCTTGAGATTTTGCATTTAGTGAGAAAATCTATGTATATTTTGAGTAAGCACCTGAAAAGAAATATAATAACACCACATTAGATTCATTCACATAAACAGGACCCCACACATGAATATATACCAGTTGCAAAGGCTTGTCATACACATTAAGTAGTAAACATAAGTTGATGAGCTTTACCCAAGACACAAGCATCACAAAAGTGAATATGTATATTACAAGGAATATTATAAGTTTTTAAAACTTGAGAAAGAATTTTATGGTTATAGTGACAAAGTCTGACATGCCAAGTTTGTTTAGTATGTTCACAAACATGTAAGAAGTATGGTTAACAGTAAGTGAAATAGTAGCGTTTTAAGAAGGAAAATCATATATCCCGTCCCTAATTGTTCCTTAAAGAAGAGTCTAATTTGTGTCCTAGAGTTTGATACCACAGGTATTATGATAGAAAACAAAGTAAACATTATTATCATGTGCAAATTTTGAAACACTCATAATATTTTTTGTAATGGTAGAGACATGTAATAAATCATTTAGCTTCATATTAATATTGGTATCAGAACAAATTAAATTAACAAAACCAATATTGTGAGCGTATACTTGAGTCATTACCCACTTTAACAATTTCAGGTCCATGAAAGGTATTATCTGTTGTGAACACATTGGAATTGTTGGTTATATGGTGGGATGCCCCACTATCAGGGTACCAAAGGTGATCATCAATCACGGAATGCATATCAAGAATGAATGACTTAATATCACCTGTAATAGTGGATGGAGTTTGGGAAACAATAGCAGTAATTTGAGATGATGATTGTTAGTCATACCTTTGCCAACAATTTGGAGCAACATGACCCATTTTGCCACAAATATGACATGAAGGTCTCATAGATTTCCGCGATGCTGAAGAATTAGGGTTCTAAGAATTGCGATTACAGAGTAAGACTTAGGGGAACGCGTAAATCTTAGTACATTGGGAGGATGAAAGGACATGCGACCTCCATGATTGGAGTAACGCGAGTAGAAATTGTTACGATTATTTTGATTCTAGTGAGTTGTAGTAGTGTTGACTTGGAAGACATTATTTTTCGTGGCTCTATGTGTTTCAAATAGCTCTTCTTGTGTAAGAAGAAGGGCTTCAATTTCATCTACTGAATAAGGGTTAGTATGAGACGTTACGACAATAATGAAATTTTCGTAGTCATTAGACAAACCATCCAAAATTGATTATGTGTTCTTTAGTAGAAATTGGGGCACCAACCGCAATAAGAATATCCACCACTTTCTTAATGTTGAGCAAATAAAGATTCATCAATCAATCTTTCTTGGGCGTCTTAAGTTGTAACTTTAACTTCTTAATCTTTGCCTTTGTGTGAGACACTGATAAGCCTTAATTGTTAGTTTAATTCCATGCATAATTACGTTGATTTTGTTATTAATTTGGTTTAAATTTGAATTTATTTGTCTGTTTTGATTTATTTTGTTATTTAACAAGTTTTATTGTACAAAGAGCGATTTTTATTGAGAATTAGGTTTAATCTTAAGAGAGAGAAAATAGAGGCGTTGAATCAGAGGGAAGGAGCAGAGAAAGGGGCATAAGTGACTTTGTACTTAAGCAAAGGATACAACCTGTGCTAAAACTCACTTAAAGACTTTCATGAGGAAACCTTAATTTGAAGGCGTCAACGCTACTGGCTTTATGAGATAATGGCCGCAATTTGACCTAATGCAAGGAGCGAAAGATATAAAAGACCAAAGTTAGGTCAAACGAAGGGGGGACTCATCACTTATCACTCATTGGCATATTCGTTGATCGCCTTTCTTGATCAAGATTCATTCATTTTCTTTTCTTTTGTATTCCATGGCTACCATGAATAACTAATTCTCTTATTCTTGGGATTGGATGTAAATGCTCAACTTTGAATGCACTCTTAACATTGTTTGATATCATTAATTTCAATTACCTTTGTTTTACGTTTTAAGCATACTTTGATCTATCTTAGAATTCTTATTGTGACTAGAAATCACTTTTTGAATTTGGAACCAAACGTTTAACGCATTGCATGTATAAGTTCAGGGATAAATTATAGTGTAATGACTGTTTATAACAACTATTCTTAATGCTGATTAATCAATTCTAGTAACTGGGGACAGAGTTGGGTATTTTAATTTATGAATTTCAAATCTAGAGAAATCAGATTGAATGAATTTTATTTTCATAGACTGGTCATTGGAAGAGATTATGTTAACTTTATGATTAAGAGTGTATGAGAAGGAGAGTATTACAATTCAATTCCAAGATCTTTATTAATATTGATTTCACACATTTTACTATTAATTGCTTTGTTTTACGTCATTAATTCTTTCAAATCCAAATTATTTTTGTTACGTGTTTTGTTCATAATACCTTGATACATATTTAATTTTTAATTATAAATTTTGTTCCCTGTGGAGACAATACTCTACTTATTTTCTATATTACTTGAGAACTCAGTACGCTTGTTGAAACATTTAACAGACACATAATAAGTGTTTAAGTGCATCTAGACTTGCAATGATGTTTTAAGTCTCACCATTTTTCCTGATTGTCTTTTTCATCCTAAGAATCCAGATAATGCAGAGGAACACGGGAGCCGTCTAAGAAATGAAAAAAAAATTAAACCTTTAATCGTAGCGAGCACTTGTTGTCTCCAAATTAGGAAACTGGCGTCATCTAACTTCAGACTGATTGGTGTAGTTAAATGATGTGGAACAAAAGTGTGGGTAACTTGCAAAGCGTGGGAACTAGGTGTTGTAGAGGAAGATAAAGCCATCAGATCGAAAAAAATTGTAAACTCATGATACCATGTTATAGAACAATGATAGAGAGAAAGAACATGGATAGAGGAAGGAATGAAAGAAAGTGAAGAATTTTATTAATCAATCTCTATCTAGAGAAGATGCCGAACAAGGTATATATGCAAAACATGTAAAAGCAAGAAAGACATGTGTCCAACTACTAACCATACATCAAGAGAGATATGTGTCGTATTTAGTTTTTATCATCAAAGCTCTCTCCTTGCCTTCGACCGTATGATCTTTATAATGTTTAATACACCGTTAAAAAAAATTTAAACATGTAAACACAATTTAAAAAATGAGAAAATGTTAAACCACCAAGAATTGAACATTCAGCCAACACAAACCAAATGCATAATAAAAAATTGTTAAACATTAAACTGGCCTTATGATGTTCCTAAGTTTCAGATTCAACTTAAACAACCTTAATCAAACGTGGACAAACCTCAACAACTTTAGTCGCACATAAAAAAATGATGTGAAAAGCAAAGATTATGTGACATAAAACAACCAAATCTCAAATTATGCAACCAAAGTAGCTCAAAAAAGCTCAAATGCAAACTCACACTAAAATAAAAACACCTCAATCGTTGGATTCAGAGAACCCCAAATTTAGATTTTTAGGGTTTGCAAATGAACCTTAGAAATTTAATTCACCCCAAAACAATGTCAAGTGGAGGCAACAATGGAGGCAGAAATTTTGTAAGAAGAAATGAGAACAAGGAGAGTGAGTAGGGAGTGATTAAAGAAGAAGAAGCGCAGGAAAAACACTCGAGAGAAGAAAGACAAAATGAAATTGGGAAAATAGGACATTTTAATTGGCCAATGCGTCGCCAGGCCAACACAATATAATATATATATATATATATATATATATATATATATATATATATATATATATATATTCCTAGCCAATTCCAACTTATTTTTTAATATTATTTTCCACTCATGTGTTGGCCAGACTGATGCTTAAAAAACTAAATTATTTTTTTTATTTTTTTTTAATTTAATTCTTATGGACCTGTGTCGGCCAAGACTAGACAGAGTGTCTTTTAGTTGACGCTTAACACATTTATTTATTTATTTATTTCTCATGTGTTGCGAATAAATATTTTTTTTATCAATTTCCTTTTAAATATATGTTTACATATACGTAATCCAATTGAAGTTATCTTTGAACTGAAGTGTGTGTTAATTTGGCCAATGCCTAATAAATTATATTTTATCATTCTTACTCTAAATCAAAAGAAAAAAAAGCGCATATCAATCGTAAAAGAAAAACATTTGAATAAAATGCATATAAATATTAAAATAAAAAAATAAAACACATGTATAATCATTAATAAAATTTTTGCATTATAATAAAATAAAACAATGACATCATAGTAATATATAAAGATATAAAGATGATTAACATCAATTTTTTCTCTTATAATACACTTGCTAAATATATTCTCAAATATGAAACAATTTGTTATTTAATCAATGTGTGAAACTTAAATTTATGTGAATATATTTAATAAATTAAGCTATTTATCAATTATATCATTAGATATTATTAAAAAGTTAATATAGTAACAATCAAGTAAATAAATAACTCTAACTTATTAGAAGTGATATTTATTTTCTTCTTATAACACATTATTAATATTCTTATCAAATATTTAGGTATTTCAAATCAATAACTTTTTAAATTAAGTTAACTATGATATGTTTGAGATTTTTAATGAAGACTATGATAATATAGTTTGAACTGCTTTTCTTTGTAATTATGTTAACTATATGAGTAGTATCATTAATTTTCATACATGATATCTTCAACATAAAAAAATTAATCTAATCATATATGTTAATTATGTGGTACTCTAACCAATATTTACAGTAATGCAATTTATTCATACAATCATATGTTCCTGGTACACATAATATAGGACATAATACGAACGAAGTATTGGATTCATTTAACATGTGCCTATATACAGAATACTAAATTATAAACTTTAGAATACCACAATTTTAAGTGCAATCAAATTTAAATTTAAAAAAAGATTTTTTATACTTACAATTAATCAATTTTCTTTAATAATACATATGTTAAAGAAATTTATAATTACATCATTATTCTTACTTACACATGTTATTTGCAAAATTATATATTATTATAAAAATATAACAAAACGTAATATACTAATAAATAAATATTATATATTATTATAAAAATATAACAAAAAGTAATTTATTAATAATATTTTTTATTATTATAAAAAGACTTCATAATATTTAGTGATTAAAGTGTTCTACTAATGTATCATCCTATATTTTTCATGTAATAAGAATTTTATTGTATAAAAATTATATAATAAATTTGAATATAAATATCCATACATTCATCATTTATTTCAAATTTCTCCACATGAGATTTAATAAAAATATCTTCGTAAAATTACAGATAAAATAAAATAAAGCTTCTCCAACAATTCAACGGGGACTCACACCACCTGTTAAATCCTCTGTTTATGTGTAATATACACGATCATCACAGTTTTAAAAACAAAACAAACAACACATAAAAAGAAGGGTAAGCTAGAGAGTTTTCAAAAAATATATATTTTCATAAATTGGATTTCTATCTCAACAAAACAACAACAATTCAATTTTCATAATTCATCTCACATCGTATATACACTGACTCACAAACAAAGACACTAGACTCTACTTCCGGAAGACACTCATGCATTGAGTTAGACTCAGAGGCGTGCACCTGTCATATACCACTCAACTGTTCCGATTGGGCTCATATTTCAAACCTCGGATTCCATATGCACAGGGTTAATCCATATGTCCTATTCCGATCGGGCTCATATTTCAAACCTCGGACAGGACCATATGAACCTCCTTCCACTCTTCACTAGTTGGTAATCTTCATCCATGTGAATCCAATATACCAATAGAGTCAGGATACCTCCTTAGAATCTCCAAACAATGCACATCCTAATAATCTCAACACAAGTATCTCCTTTCCTGAAGATACTATGTCTCGATCACACACCACATCATTTACAAACATTGATACTACATCGTACCATACATAAACATTCATCCAATTTAATTCAAATTCATCAAATTCACACTTAATAAAATAAATAATTATAATATCCATTAAAAACATACAAAACTAGCTTTCCTTATCTATATAGAGTAGAGATACTCAAAAACTCTAAAATCACAGTCAACCTAACTTTGTTCAAGAATCTGATCGGACACTCTTGATCTACCCAAGGCTAGAAATCTAGGAGTGTCTTCTGATTGTCAATCTGATAACTTATGAGATCACAAATCTAGAAAGGGTAGAAAACTCTAAAGAGAAATTGTTTGAGAGACGGTGGTTTTTCATAAGAATGGAATTGTATATTTTCTTAAAGAAAGAGAGAGAATTGATAGTTTTTATAAACAAAATATCTTCTTAAAGATAATTGGTGGTTTCTATTAGAATAAAACAGAATATCTTCTTAGAGAGAGTTGATAGTTTTTATAAAAATAAAATAGAATATCTTTTTAGAGAGATAAAATATCTCTTATAAAGAGAGTTAGTGGTTGTTATAAAAATAAAAAATAAATAACTATCTTTTATTTACTTAAACAACTCTTATATTCAAAAAATAGTATTATTTTATTTATCTCTAAAATTAAATTTTAGATCAATTTTTATTCTATAGTTATTTTCTAGAATATTACAACTAACCTCAAACATAAATTACTCTCAACTTTATCTTAATATTTTAAATATTTACAATATATTACTATGCACTAGATAATTTTCTAAAACTTATACATGTTATCAGTAACGATTAAATTCTTGTATTCACATACATCATTTTGATGTTTAATTCATATGTGTAAAACTTTATGTCATTATTAATGAAAAATTTATTACTTTTTACATGAAGTTAGCTGCAACCAGTTTTATATTGTATTTATATATTACATTAATTTATTTAAAATAAAGTATCAAACTGCTATTAATTATTAATTCAATGTGAGATTAAAGTTTTTCATATATATCAAAACACATGATCATTTTATTTGAATTTATTTTCAAAATAATTTATTAAACTAGTTATTTATTTAATATTAACTTTAGCACTTAAAAATCTTCATACTTTAATTTTATTATTTCATTCTCTTAACATGCATTAAATTAATTTTAAATTAATTTTGCATTACCATCACCCCTCTCAATTACATCTCTTTCATTTATAAAATTCACATTCACAATTTAATTATAAAACCAACTTAGTTTCACTGAAACAAAAAATTTGTCATTAAAAAATCTTTATTTAACTTAATAATTACTATAAAGGCATAACCTCCTTTATTTTGTGCCATTTCACACACTTTAACAACTACTCTAATATCAGTTTTCATATATTATGTTTCAAAAAGTCATAGACCATTTATTTAAATTCTTTTTTACTGCTTTTTCTATTTTTGGCCATCACTCTCTTATTTATATTTTTATAAAAAAGTATCACAGTTATAAAAATTTAAAAAGACTTATAAATTACCCACAAAAATTAATAAAAATGATAAATATAAGAACATATTTGTGACGTTACTACATTCCTCTTTATCATATTTTTTTTTTCATATCATATATGATTTTTCAAATATAATATAACAAAAAATTATGTTACTTCTACTTTTTATTATGTATTTAATAAGAGTAACAAAGTAATAATTAGTTTATTTCACATGCTTATGACATTTTGATGAATACAATAACTTTTATAATAATACCATATTATTATCTATGTAAGATGCTAAGTCATCAACTATAATTAATTCAATTGATTTCTAGGTTATTTCATTTTATTACATTAATATTTTTATATTTTGAATTATTTTTTAATTATCTTTTATTTTTTTTACTTATTATCACCTGAAGTAATTAGTTAAATACATATAAGATGACACGTGACGCGTTAAGATGTTATCTTATATTAAATATATGAAAAATGGTCTTTGTGTCTCTCATTCTTTGAATAATATGTTTCGTCTTTTATACTTTTAGGTTATCTAAACCTTTTCAAACCAAGAAATCAATTATTTTAAATTTGATGTCACAAAAGTGTAAAAGCATAACAACTTAACATTATTATAATAGTATGAATATGAAGAAAAGGTTCCATGGTCGTATTTTTTTTTCCAAAGCCAATCACTTTTTATTATATTTTTATAATAAAAGATATTATTTTCTAAATAATATAATAACTGAATATGAATAACAATATTAATTTTTTTTAATTATAACATACAATATTTTATATTCGCCACTTTCTACATCATCATTATTAAAAATTAATTCCATTTTTACATCTAATTTATTTAATTTAATCTAATTCAAATTTCTTATATTTAATACTATTCCATTATTATCTTTAAAATGGATTAATCTTTATTTTATTATGTATAATATATTTCTATTATTTTATATTGCCATCGGTTTCAGGACGCTACATGTATATCAAATAATAAAATTTAAATTTTTTTGAATCTAAAACACCAACGCTAATATGTTTTAATTTTTTTTAAATATTATTTTATTGAGAATGTTAACACTTTTATTCATTTTTAATCTTGAATTTTATTTTCAATGTCACAGTTAGCATCTGTTAGACTTATGCTATATGTATTTCATTCTTGTTTTTTAAAATTATTAGTTAGTTTTATAGGTCCATGCAAAATTTTAGTATCTTATTAAAGTGGAGTTGACTAACTCTAATAGTATATCCTCAACAATCGACGCTAATTTCTCATAAATATATTACAACATTCTTGTAGTGATATTAAAAATATGTTACATTTGCAAATATCGTAAGTAATATAAACTTTTCTTATATTTATGGTATATTCAATTAATTGATCTAAGTTACATTAGTTTCATTTTGATATTCTATATATATAAAATATTGATTATGAAAATACGTAGATCAAATTTTATGGAGAACAACGATCGATTTTAAAGGTTATTTTTGGTAATAGTCAATAAGTCATGAATATTTCTATTCACTAAATTTAGAAAATATAATAGTTTATAATTATTGAATTGCACATATTACAAGCACATTTTTCTATTATCTAGAACTAAGATAGCTATTAAATAATTGATAAAGTTAAAAAAAACTAGAACATTAATAAAAGAGAAAGAAGTCTGCTACAAATGAATTAAATAAACCAAAATTAAGCTTCATTTTTACTTAAAAATAATTAAATTTTGTTTACTAGTGCAACCCAAGCTTTAAAATTAGTACGCACTCTTTCTTACAAACACAAAGACCTACTCGTGTTAAAAAAACAAATAATAATAAACACGAATGCCTGTCTATTTTGGAGAAAATCCCATGTGGCCATGTGAGTCATACACCACCAAATCCTCAAAAACCAAACCACAAAAGAAAAAAAAAAAAAAAAAAAAAAAAAAAACACTATATCCCTCCTAGATCCATAACCTTAATGTGACTTGGTTGAAATATTCAAAGTTGAAAGTGTAGCTAAAAAAAGTGTAGAACTTCATAGTTACCTCATGAACCAAGGCGGCAAAGTAAGCAGAGCGTTGGTGGCTTGTGACATGCATTAATAAAAGGTGGTGAATGTGTGAGGTGCAAATTTAATCTTTGTTTGGCTCTCTCTCTGTCCTTTTCTGTGACCTTCAAGAAGTCAAACGCACCCTCAGCGCCCCCACACCTTATATATGTGCACAAAAAATCATCACCACCTTCAATAATAACACCATCGTCCTCTTCTGGTGGTCTACTCGTGGGCCACACACACCCTTTCATGATTCTGTTCTACACAGCTCTTTCAGACCCCACTTGCCTTTCTCCCTTGTCTCCACCCAATCTTGATTCCCTCACTCTAATCAGGTTCACTGCCTCATAATTTTGTGTTTCATTTGCTTAATTATTCTCGAATTGCATGGAGTAAACTGTGATATATATGTTGTTTTTCTTGTTAATTGTACTTGTTCATGCTGCATGCTAGATTCAAATTATTTTAAGAGATCATTGTTTATCTTTTTATGGGAAAAGGAAAGTATTTCAAACACATAATAATAACAATAATAATAATGATTGAAGATAATTTTTTTCTTAGTTTTGTTTGTTTTTATTTTCTGTTTTCTATTTTATTTAGCTTTTCTTATAATTTTACTTAATATATTTTTGGTTTCTCAAGTTTGATTCAAGATGGCTTTAATTATGTCATCAATTTTATAATTAACCTTCTTAGGCTTATTTCATTAACAAACACTGTAATCTGAACGCAAATTATTTTATATACAAAGTGCTACATTATGATTCTTAAGTGATTCATACTTACAGGGCACTTACAGCACAAAATATAATTTTCTATTTTGTTATGAAGCATCTTATTACATGTTTGACAATATTTAGATAGAAAACATCTGGATACGTAAAATACAGCTAGATTTCCTTTTTCAACTTGTATGATTAATGAAATCCATTTTAACTTTAAAAGACAAACAATAAATTTATTACAAAGAGTAGAAATGTATTTAAGTATTAGAAAATTATCACCTAGTTTTATTTTATATTTTTGTTTCAAAATATTTAGTGAAAACAGGAAAAACAAAAAAAAAAAAAGAAAAAACAAGGTTGCTTGAAAATGCGAAGTAGATCCAAGAAAATGGTGACACTTTGAAAATCAAAATACAAAACAGAAAATAAAACGAACAAGGAAAATCATATAGATCGAA